>Ga0210051_1003487_pt1 | contig 15595 bp, 22 predicted proteins | sample CryGey092014_all_FD_185464 | JGI IMG/M metagenome (GOLD analysis project Ga0210051, IMG submission 185464) | Groundwater microbial communities from aquifer - Crystal Geyser CG23_combo_of_CG06-09_8/20/14_all (SPAdes) (version 2) | ecosystem: Environmental > Aquatic > Deep subsurface > Groundwater...
CATAAAGGTTAAATGAAGATAGAGAGGGACCCCATTGCCGTTTGATGAACGCCTAATTTATGGATTGATAGCATTAGGGGCGATTCTCGCTTGTTCAATAATTATTTACGCCATGAGAAAGCGGGGAAAAAAGAAAGAAAAACTTTCTGAAGAAGAAAAACCAAAAATGGAATTCAAAGCGTTGCCGTTCAGAATTGAGAGAAGTATCTCTCGAGACGATGCAATACATGCAAGGGAAGAACTTAGAACCCTAGATTTGGAGAGAGAGATTCTAAGCGGCGCTATCAGGCGACTCTATGAAGCTCATGCAGAAGGCAAAATAACAGAAGAAGAGAGGGAAAGAATTGCACAGACATATAAATCTCGAATCATGACAGTCAAGGAAGCCATCTCAAAGGACGAATCTCTAGTGGCTCTACACGAATTGGAAGCCATGCAAGAAGACTTAATGAAGCTTTTCAGCGAACGCTTTGACGAATTAAGCACAAAAGTTGATGAACTACGCTCAACGGTCGAAGTGAAACCAATAAAAGAAATAGCCATACCAATCGCCAAAAAGCCACGAACACTCGCTGAAAAAACCGTCAGAAAAGAAAAAAGAAGGGCGAAGAAACCAGCCAAACCAAGCCCGAGAACAGAAGCGGAAAAGAGGATAGAGAAAATCAGGGCAGAAGTAGAAAAAGTTTTGGAAAAACTGGGGCAGATGGAAATTGAAACCTAAAAAAGAATGGATAGAAAAAGCGAAAAGAAACGCAGCATTAGAAGCAGTTAAACATGTTAAAGAAGGTTTTGTGATAGGTCTGGGCAGCGGAAGCACAGCCGCCTACGCAATCGAAGAAATCGGAAACAGAATAAAACGTGAAAAAATACGTGTTTCAGCCGTTCCAACCTCGTATCAAGCCTTCATGTTAGCTGTTAAACACGGAATCTCCATAACAACACTGGAAGAACATTCGATATTGGATTTAACAATAGATGGAGCAGACCAGATAGACAACGAACTAAATCTCATAAAAGGTATGGGCGGCGCCCTCACCCGCGAAAAAATTGTTGCCTCAGCATCGAAAAAACTCGTCATTGTCGCTGATGAAAGGAAAAAAGTCAAATTCTTAGGAGAAAACAATCAGCCAGTGCCAATAGAAGCCATACCTTTTGCCACACCAATTGTAATGCACAAGATAAAGGAAATGGGAGGAAAAACCTTCCTAAGAGAAAGCAACAAAAAAGTCGGTCCAGTCATAACGGATAACGGTAATATCATTGTAGATGTGAATTTTGGACTTGTACACGAACCTGCAGAGCTAAACCACAAATTGAGGGGCATTCCAGGCGTTGTCGAAACAGGGCTTTTCGTTAAAATGGCAGACTTGATATGTCTTGGAGAACGTGCTGGTGTAAGAAAACTAGAGAAAGGATAATCAGTAACCCGTTTTAGGTAAGGCGTAACATTTCAAATTTTATATGTGAGAGCTGTCTAAAACCTTAGACAGACGCAAAACATTACGCCGGGGTAGCCTAGCTTGGTTAGGGCGCCAGACTCATAATCTGGAGAACACGAAACGGGGCATAAGCGCCCAACTGTCCAGAGGTCGCGGGCTCGAATCCCGCCCCCGGCACCACAACACTGTTTCTTATTCCTTCCGTTTTTGTGAAGGTCGTGGCATTAGACTGTTTTCTTGGTTCAGAGCTTAGTGAAAACTGATAAGGACTTACGAACATTTTGAGTGTCGTGTGGTCTCAAGACTTAGGGCTGTCCTGGGACCGATCCTATGAATAGCGGGTATGGATATTCGTTAGTTTCTGCTTTTCACATTTCGAAAAGTAGAAAGTGATTTAAGGTTTCTTGTGTATGTTATTCTTAGGTTTGGCGGTTTAGAACATGAGTTCTGTTGTAGCCGTTCTTTCACGGTATGAGGAAAATGCGAAGTGGATTAGCAAGCACTACGAGGAGTTAAAGAAGAAGTTTAGGGATGAGTGGGTTGCGGCTTTTGATAGTGCAATCATTGACCATGACCGCGAATTGAATAAGCTTGTTAAAAGGTTGAGAAAGAAGTATCCTGAAGGTTATAATGAGATTGCTGTGGAGTATGTGACCACTAAAGAGATAGAGCTTATACTCTGAGAAGTGATTCGTTGAGGATTCCTTGCTTTTTCAAGCCTGGAGTTTTTGAGGCAGCTTACGTAGTTGCTGTTTTAGAATCTAAAACTTTGGACATACGCGAAACGGTCGAGTTTTTGGTTGATACGGGCGCATCGAGAACCACAATCTGCGACAAAGACGTCATTAGGTTGGGGATAGATTTCAGCAAGTTAGAGAAGCTCAGTGAGGGCATGCTTGGAATAGGCGGATTGGTTGACACTTATGTCTTGAGGGATGTTAAACTTACTTTTCGCAGAGAAAATGGGAAGAGTCATGTGGAGAATTTTGATAGGATTTATGTTTTGAAACATGCGGTTCGAGATGAAAGGATAATGAGAATCCCAAGCATTCTCGGAAGAGACATGCTGAACAAACATGCACTTGTTTATGACAAAAGACAAGAAAAAGCCTACATAACCGACGAAAACATTCGCTAACCTACTTGCTTTATGAACAGCCACGCCAGATTCATGAAATACTTTCCTCATCAGCTGTCTGGAAAAAGAGAAGCCTATACAAAAGAAATAATAAAAGCCAGCCTTGAAAGACTTGCATGCTTAATCAAAGTCAGCGGCTTCTTAATGCAGACGAAAACCTACCTGTTCTGGAAATAAGTCAAGGCATATTCGAGTATATAGTCGAATGATGAAATCTTGCGTCGCCACGTTTTTTAAATCACACTTAGTCATGTTAGCAACTCAAGGTATTTTTCTTTGAAGTCTATAGAAATCCCTCGAGTTCCTGATTGAGAGAAAATACTTTCTGGTCCACCGAGACATTCTTCGTTAAAGCCAAATACTCCGTTCTTCTCTTTGAAACGTTGAATGTTTTTGTATTTGGTCGTTTTTAATGCTTCATGCATCTCATCTGTGTTTACAAGAATACCCACACGGTTTTCTATAGCACGCAATTTCGCAAGCGCCATTAGATCAGAATTTGTTAGAGGCGGTAGTTTTTCGCCATAATAAAGGATAAGATGAAAGTCTATAGGGCTTTGGGGTTTTTTCTTTAAAATTGAAGTACGATCCAATAGGTCTTTCAGAGGTAGCATAAGCAGCCCGATAATCTTATTTCCTTTTCTGTTTTTTGTTTTTATCCAACGATCCGTATCTGGATTAAGAATTTTTCCGTAATTTGTAACTCTTATTTCACCGTTGGTTTTTATAATCTCCAAATCTGCTTCTTTATCTTTATCAAAAGAAATAGTAATGTCAGTATAGCTTTGGCTGCTAAAATCTTGTTCTTTCTCTTCCGGAATGGTGTGGTCGCATGGAAGGGCAACCACAGCAAATCCCGGAGGTTCAGGGCCTTCCAAACATTTTCGTCCATTCTCGTATGCAATGCAAGAGGAATATCCACCTTTATTAGGGCTATAACCCATTGTACAAATGAAGGCTCCTTGAATTTCTAAGGATCTTGCTTGTATGATATTATTCCACTTTTGGAAGTTGACATTTCCACCTGTGAGGTCTATCAGAATTTCTGCCCCATGCCGAACCAAAGTGTCGGTGATTAAAGGGAAAAACATGTCATGACAAAGCATTACCCCAATTTCTTCCCACGGAAAATAATAGGATTGAACATCGGATCGTCCTTACCTCTGTATTTGGGCCATTCATAAGCAAGGCGCGCAGCAGTGGAATGTTTGACATAAAGGTGCTCTCTTGTTTCTCCGTTCTCTGGTTGTGGGTTCCAAAAAACTGCTAATTCATACCCTTCTTCAGCATGTACACCAGACAGAACAGCGGATCCCATTTTCTCAGCAAGCGTTCTAACTTCATATACCGCATCATCAAACTTACAACTAATGTAGCTCTCTGGAAAAACGATTAGGTCTGCAGCAACGTTCTTAGCGAACTCCACAGCCGTGTTTTCCCAAATGTGCCTGTCTTTATCAGATTGACCTCTATTTGGTATACATAGAACGATTCTAATGGAAGGAAAATCATTTGTGCGTCTTTGCTCTGCTGTAATCATTGATCTAAATCTCTTCACATCAGATATCTTTTCAGGATCTAAGCTACACCACGCAAAATCTTGAGCAAACAATCTCACGGTAGGCTTCAAGCCCTCAACTGCTGGAAGAAAATCTCTTAAAGTATCATACCATGCACGTTGCTCATCCCTATAGGGCGGGTCATTGTCTCTCGCATCGATTTTCTGACACAACGCTATCCATTTTCCACGATTGAAACCTAATTCAAGCTCATCTGGATACATCTCCAAGGCAATTCTTCTTGGTAGCGTAAAATGTTGTGATTCATCAAACTCTACAATAAACCCTGGACTCGGAACAAAGAAATCACAATGTGGAAGAGTTGCAGCTTTGACAAACTCTCTAAAGCCTCTATGGTTCTGGAGAGCCCCATAAATCTCCTTTAGCTTGCCATAACATGAGGCGTCTAAGAAGTCTTCCAGACGCGTTCCAACCTCAAACTTATAGTTTTGCTTGACTTCCCCATAAATTCTCTCTAGGAGTTTCCTTATGGTCTCCTTGCATTTTGGGCATCTTTCGTCATGATGCGTTATTGAGAGAGCGGTTTCTCTACGTTCTTTAAGAGGTATATGTTTAGTCTTCTCTGGCAATTTCACTTCCACAATTACGAAACCTAAAGCTCTCAGAAAATTATTTGATTCCGTGCCACCGCTAAACTCTGAAGGATTCAGCTCCTCGCCATTTGCATATCTATTAGCCAATGAGATTACATATTTAGGCGGATAATAATCGCCATTAAATGCTATGAGAAACTTCCTCGAGCCTCTTCCTGCAGGAATCCCACTCCTTTTAATTTCTTCTATTGCTTTTAGAACATGCTCTCTATGTATGTTTTTAGGAATCATCACAATTCTCTTCCAATATTATCTATCCTTTTTGGCAATAAAAAAGTTAAACGCAAAAAGCTTTCCGCAAAGTAGAAGAAAAAGGGGAGATTTAGGCTGCTGTTAGTCCAGTTTTTCTCCTTAGATCGGTGATGTATTCCGCATATTTTGGATAGTATTGTTTGGCTTGTCTAAGCAATATCATGTAGTGTTTGGCGCCTATCGTTTTGGGCGTCCGTCCCTCAATGAAGTCGGCTACACTTTCTGGGACTCCAAGCTCAATCATCTTGTCAAACGCAAACTTCCGCAAATACTTGCAGCGAACCACGCCTGGAAGCTTCTGCACGTATTTCCCAGCATTCTTGTCGGTCAAATACTTTTTCTCTTCCTCAGAAAGCTGCTCAAGCAAGCGCATTGTGTATTCTGTGAAAAAGCCGTAGTAGGCTACTTTGGATTTTCTGAACATCCCCGCGCAAGCAACGTAAAACCCTTCCGCCTTCTCAATCGCCTCAGCCTTAAAACTGTCAATTAACTTCACTGTCTCTGTTAACCGCAAGCCGCTGTCTAAAGCCAGGTTAAAGGCTGCTCTGTGCCTAAGCAAATCCACCTTTTCCACTATCCGTAAAGAGTGCACGATGTCGTCTTCGCTCGGAATCTTCAAGTCAACGCCGATCTCCCGTTTCGGAATAGCCTCCTTCAACGTCTCAATCCCAGCCCTATCGTAGCCCTTGAGCTTGGCAAAGTTGAGCAACGCATGCAACGCTGGAATCAACTCATGCCTTCCTTTGGTGACATTTGCAAAGATGTTGACGATGTCCATACTCTCTTTAATCCGCTTCTCACCGACGTGCTTGTCCAAGCTGCTGACCATGCCCTTAGCGTAATACTTGTTAAGCCCCTTGCTCCTAAGCCAAGTAATGAACTCTTCACGCAAGCCCTTGTAGTCGATCTCTTGATCCTGAGGGTTTCGGGTAAGCCCGATATGTCCCAAATTGTACTCATAACCTGGAGAACAAACACGGGGGCCTATGAACGCCCTAATGTCCAGAAGTCGCGGGCTCGAATCCCGCCCCCGGCACTAATCTTTATTGTTGTGGAAGAATTGTGATAATTGTCTTGCTTCTTGTTGATATTTCCAGCTGTTCTCCGAAGCCCTTTTTCGCATAAGCGTTTTTTATGATGATTTTGTCACCTACTTTCAAATTGCTAACAGTGTCAGCGTGTTTTCGCCATGCTGAGACCCATATTTTGCCAGTCTCGTCTTTCACTTCAAAGACGGCGAGTTTCGCAAGCTCTGCTTTGGATGTTTTTACGTTTCTGAGCATTTGTTTCGTTGCGACAGCTCCTTTAACATTAACGTGTTTTAAGCCTTCTCTCAAGTCTGCTATTTTCGAAAACCTTTCTGTTGATTGGATGGCTTCGATGTAGGTTTGGGAGTTAACGTGAATTTCCAAGCCCTTGCTTATTGTCTTTTTTACTTTTGCGTTTACTAGTTGCAGTTTGACATCTTTCCTCAGCGTTTCTTCTAGCTCATCCACCTTTTCGTTCCAAACAACAACTGGGATTTCACCCGTTTCATCAGCAAATATGAAACGCATGACTTTTCCAGAGGTTGAATCTCGCCTTGTAAAAGTGGAGGGTGGAAAAAGCTTTTTCACTGTGCCTGTTATGTTTGCTCTTTTGTTTTTGTGGCTTTGAGTGATTTCTCCGATTTTTGTCACAAATTTACTGATTGTGGGGTAATCCTTTGCTTCTACATCCTTTGGATTAATTTCAATTTCACTTCTTTTTCTGACGTGTAACTCAACTCTTCCGCTGTAGTCTTCTTTTGTGTATCCGTGGGAAAAACGGATTATGTGTCCAACTTTCACTTTACCAGATTCCATGACTTCTGTCTTATCATTCCATAAAACGATCCGTAAAATGCTGTTTTCATCGGCAATAAGCAGGCTTGCAACTTTCCCGCTTTTATTCGCTTCAAAAGTTTTAGAAGGGAAGACCGCGACAACCCTTCCAACAACAGTAACATCATTCAAGCCTGGAATCAAATCCCGTATTGAAAGTGTAAGCGTTCGAGCTTCCTTTGAAACTTCTACACCAAACTCGGCTGCAATCATTCGCAGAAGAACATCATCCGAAATAAAACTGCCTGTTTTCGTTTTTTCCCTGTCTAATCTTTCTAGAATTTGCTCCCTTGAAATCTCCGGATGCGTCGCGAGTATCTGTTCAATCATTTTTTTAGCCGTCATTCCAGCTCGATTCCGCTCAAAATGAGGAAGATGAATGCTATAAAGCTTATTAAAAGCCGTCAACGAGTTGTTAAATGTGTAGAGACGGAGCTCGGATGAGTGATGGATGCAGAAATGCTTTTTGGTTTAGGCATTGCCTTAATATTCGCTGGAATACTCATCACTCTAATTGCAGTCATTTTGCTATTTGTCTCAAACGTCAGAGAAAAAGGGAAAGTCAAGGGTGGCGGAGCAATAATAATCGGGCCTTTTCCAATAATCTTCGGAACGGACAAGGAATCAATCAAAACTGTTTTATTGCTCTCGATAATGCTTACAATACTCCTCGCAATAGTAACGGTGATATTTTACTTGGGTTCAAAATAAAAATGGAGAATACAGCAATGGTGATCCATGAAAAACTTTCAAAGTGTACGAGTGAGCAGTCAAGCGTATTCCAAAAATTCTTTTTGTTATTTATCATAGGTTTTTTCCTAATTTTTGTAGGCATCATAATCCTAATGGTTGCTACAGTGCTTTCCGATGGTTCAGCAAATTTCGGCGTATTCATATTCATAGGGCCTTTTCCCATAGTTGTAGGTGCTGGGCATGAAGTGTCTTGGATGATTTTATTTGCTATAATTCTCGCCGTTTTGAGTATCATAATGTTTCTGGTGTTACGTAGAGAAAGGAAAAAAGTGAATGTTTAGTTTAGCTTGTTTTCTCCTCTTTGCCGTAAAACATGTATAGAAATATCAGGACTAACGCGACAAAAGTTGCTGTCATGAGAGTGTATTTGAGTATTTCGAAGTATGCTCCTATGTTCATTTGAGACTATCTCCTCTACCCTATTTTAGAGTTTAGATATTTAAGGAATAGGGTTTTTCCACTCTTTCATTAGTGAGTCGTGAAGTTCATCGCGTTCCTCTAAGGCGTCATACCATTTTAGGATGTTTGCAATTTTTTGTGCTATAAGATGATAGCATAAGTGCACCTCTCTATCTAAGACACGAAAGTAAAAGTCATCGCACGTACAGAATTCAGCTTCAGGCATTAATAGGTAATCCCGTTCCTTTCCGACAACAATCCAAACGATTGTGCCGCTTGGCTTGAAAACGTATTTTTTTACACGATTTTCTTTTAAGGCTTCGAAAGCCTTTATGAAGCGTTGACCGAAAACTTCGTAGAGCTTTGTTAAGTTTTTGCCTGTTAATTTGCCTTCTTTTTTCGCTTTCTTGCATATATTTCTTAATATGTTGACTTCTGAGTTTTTGTCCATGTATGCACAAGCTCTTCGGTAGAGTTGACTATAATAGAAATTTTTAGTCTATGTTTATCGGTTCGCCTTTCTTTTCTTCCTTGGTTTTTGGTAATGTAACCTCTAACACACCATTTTTATACTGTGTTTTTGCTTCTTTCACGTTCACGTTTGCCGGTAATTTGACCTCCTTGTAGTATTTGTGTTGTGGCGTGTCAACTGATATGGTTAGTGTGTTTTCTGTTCCCTGTAATTTTACGTCGTTTTTCTCAACACCTGGCAATTCAGCGACAATGTGGACTTCTCCATCCGTGTCGATAATGTCTACCAGAGGTTCCCGTTCTTCTTTTACTCGAGGTCCAAAACGGCTTGGCTTGACATTTCCGAACTCGCGTATTTCGGGTTTTCCATTAGGCCCTATTTTCACGCTGTATCCATATACGAAAGGTCCCCATTCACGTACTGTTGTGCCGTCTGGACGTTTGCGTTCTCTCACATAGTCTTTTGGGACTTTTGAGGTGAATGTTTTGAACTCTTCTTCCATCATCTTTTCCATTTCATGGAACATTTTGTCAACATCTTCGAAGAACCAACTTCTGAAGAAGGGGTAGCGTTTTCTCCTCTTAAACCAATTTGGATAATTATCTGACATCTTTCAACCTCATTAAATGTGAAAGCGACATTACTCTATAAGTTTTATGCTAAAACTTGCATTGCTAGCTTAGGGTTCTGAGTTGATTTAGAGTTCCAAGGAAAGTTCCGTCAAGAAGATAAATTTCTGCATTTTCCATGTTCACGGCTTTTGACCGGAGAACAGGCCCCACAATTCTTGCAGTTTCACTGGGTTTTCTTTTGTTTAATGGTCTGCCTCCTAAAAATTCGTTGAAAGAGGGCATTATGAAAAGCTGTGAGGTTTCAGGCTTGATTTTATAATGCTTCCGTAGTGTTCCCTCGACGCTTTTTTCAATTTTGATTCTGTTTTTTTGCAGTAAAGTTTCAGTTAGTTTGGTTCCATTACACTCCATCTTTACCCAAACTTGTCTTGTTATTCTGAATCCTGCTGGATCGCGGAAGGCTACAATGGGATGGACATGTGCCATCACCAATGTTTTACATTTTAGTAGAGCGGGTGATGGCCAACGGTGCCCATGGAAAAGGCCAACTTCTCCTACTGTTGAGCCGGTTGCTGGTAGGATTTTTATGTTTTCTGGAAGTAGTGGTTCGAGGTTTCCGTCGTGGTTGCCGCGGATTACACATATTTCTTTTGTTTGCTTTTTTAGTTCGTCGAAGAAGTTTGGTATGTCGTGCCATTCGCCTGTTTGTGCAGTTGCAATTGTATGTTTTACGTCGCCTAAAATTAGTAGCTTTTCTGGTTTATATGTGAATATGAGGTGTTTTAGTTTTTGCAGGAGTTTTGGAGTTTGAGTTGGGATATGTATGCCCTTTTGTGAGAGGGCTATCTCCCACCCTATGTGCAGGTCTGCTATCACTAGTGTTGTTGTTTTTCGCGTTTTTATCAATGCAGCTGGATAAGGTATTAATGGTGTTATCATTTCATTTCCTTTTCGGGTTTTACCAAGCTGAGTATAATTCTGTGGATTTTCTGGTTTGCTGTTGCTATAAAAGCTACCTTTTGTTTCGGGCTTAGCTTAACGTTTAATAGTTCTCCCTTTGGCGTTGTTATTTTTGCGCCTGCCTCTTTTATTATTAGCCAAGCAGCTGCCATGTCTGTTGCACGGAGTTTTCCACGTATGTCTAGGAAGGCGTCTGTTGTACCATCTGCTACATAACATAGTTCTAGGGCGTTTGCTCCTAGGTGACGTATATGTTTTGTTCTTTGGATTAAGTTTGTTAGTTTGGGTACTATTTTTTGGATTTTGTAGGTGTTCAAGTCTATACCTATGACAGCCTCTTCTAATGATTCGGTTTTTGACGGCGTTATTTTTTGGTTGTTTCGGTAGGCGCCTTTTCCTTTTTGTGCCGTGTACGTCATACCATGGACTAGATCAGCCACCAGAGCTGTGTGTATTGTGTTTATGGTGGGTTTTGTGGACACAGCGATTGACGTTGCGTAAAAAGGTATGCCTCTTACAAGGTTTGTTGTCCCGTCTATCGGATCTGTCGTCACAAAATTATCGTTTGGAGTTTGACCATATTTTTCTATGCCGGATTCTTCACTTATGAGGGTGAACGAGATTTCATGTTCTTTTAAGGTGTTTATTATGGCACTTTCTGCCGCAAGGTCTATTTGTTTTATCGGGTCGCCACCTGCTCCTATGCCCAAGTTTGGTTGTGGCTGGTTTATTTTTTTTAGAAGTGGTTTGATTTGCTCTTGTATGTTGTTTTTGCATCGAATTAGAATGTCTAGCCAGTTGATTTGTTTTTCCATTTTGATGTGTTTCTCCATCGTCAAATATAGGTTGTTTTAATAAAAACTCTGTTGAAAGAAGCTACGCAAAGTTTACGGCTTTACATTTGATTTTTGCAGTTTTTCCGTCCAAGCTGCTATGAATAGACCCCCTATAGTTTTTCACTATGGAAACCTAATTTTGAGCCAGATATTGCTGCGAACCGATGACAGCTTGCAACAGCTTTAAAATGCAACATAGAGAGCTTGCGATTTTTTGGATTCGAGAAGTTGTTTTGACACTTTCTGTCGTAGCGTTTTCATGTGGTTTTTGTGGTGGTAGATCCAGGATTTACCTTTGAAGAATTCGCCTGAAATGGTTTGTCTACGTCTTATCCTTAAATCCTGTATGACATACCTGTAGCTTCGTAGGAGCTTCATTTTAGCCAATTTGGATAAAGCATCCATAAACTTTCGAAATTCGTCTATTGGGAGAAAAACTTCAACCAGAAAGGAATTTTCTTCAAGTATTTTGCCCATAGTGAGGATGAAAAACTTGTCAAGAAGAGACCTTGCAAACCTAGCTAATGTTTTATAATCGTGAAAGGATATGATAAACAAAACCATTACTGAAGTTGTGTCACCGTAGCGCATTACAAAAATGTCGTAGCCCTCAATAAGGTTTTTGCCTATTAAATGCTTCTGAAAGTGATATTGTGCCAGTTGACGGCTTATCCCCAGAATTCGAGCTATTTCGCTTAAGCTTTTGGTTGCATCATTTTCCAACTTCATGAGCATGCGAACATCTGTTTCGTCCGCAAGAATAGGGTAGGATTTAGCCTCTACTAACGTGTAAGGTAGATCGGTTTTTTGCGTTTGCACCTCTTTTATCCAATCATCCCAGCGGAACACCCAGTTTTCTTTACGACTGTCAAACCAGTCAGAGGTTATTCGTCCGCCTTGAAAACATGTGGACCAGTAAATCTGGGCATTCTTGGCTACTCCTAAACGTTTTATCTCCTTTATGAACTCTTCAAGCTCCTTGCAGCGTTCTATTGGAACCGCGTACACGGCAGTGCAACCTTCGCCCATTCCATAAGACCTGCAAACGTAGAGCCAAAATCCGTTAATTAATAAGCAATCGAAAAGAAGTTGCTCCATGCCGGGTTCAGCTTCTAGGACAACGACAGCCTTTCTTAAACCAATATTTGTATGGTAAATAGAAGTATACAGTCTTAGAAAAAATTGGGGGTCTGACCGCATGCGATTTATTCTGAATTCCATTTTCTTCCGCGATATCCCGACAGTCCTGGCAACCTTCGAAAGGTTCCTTGGACCAACCTCGCATAACGCTTGCAGTATCCGTACATCGAGAGTCGTTAGCAATTTAAGCATCAGATACCCCTAACCTAGTTCATCAATGTATTGCCAGCTTCTAACTATTTAATTTTTAGGTTGGCATTCCCGGACCATCCATCTCATCTCCACACGGTTCAACATTCACTTTGTCATCTATTTGCTCAATGTTGCAAAGTCCAGAGAAGCCGACGTTTCTTTCCGTCACTTGACTGGTTGGGAGCCCTACGACAAAAGATGTTGCAACTGCAAGGAAAATGATTAGGAGAATCAATGAGAGAGGTTTCACTTTCATAGAATCACCTCCTTTATGTTTAGTAAAAAGAATGATACAATCACATTTTTACATTTTGCCTTTTGGAGGACAAATAATTACCGAAAGTAAAAATGGGGCGTCTGGATAACATACACGTAAAATTTATGGTTGATGTTTGCACATAATTGTCTTGTTTATTGATGGAAAGTGTTTCATGCTGAAATTATTGGTTTTGCTAGTATAGCTCTGTGTGATTTTTCTAGAGAAAGGTTCTAAAACACAACCTCAGAAAGCATTTATCTAACATTTGATAGAAAACAATGTATTGACAGGAGGATACATTTACGGCAGCGAAAATGGCGAAAACTTTGGAGATACTCGTTGATGGAAAATGGCATGCGCTAAAGGAGATCAAGCAGAAAACAAAGCTGAACAAGAACCAGATTCAGCAGGTGATAGAGTTTCTAGAAAGATACGGCTTTATATCAGTGGATAAAATGGCGGGGAAAATAAGGCTGGACAAAAGTGTTAAGTTCTTAGCCGAGAACTCTAGGTCATGAGGCTTTTCAAACCTTTGTATGCTTCTAAAAACTTTTTGCCCTTGCCCGTTATCTTGAATAAGCCTGGATTGGACGTTTTGTTGTCACTAACGATTTGTAGAAGCTTCTTGTGAAGCAAAAATTCAAGATAAAATTTCAACTGTTTGAAACTTAAGTTACAACGGTACATTAGGTAAGTCTTTCTTACTCCGCCAAAAGAAGCACCAAGAATATCTGCAATTATGTCTAACCTTCCACGATGACTACTGCTGCTTTGCTTCTTTGGGTTGGCTAACAAATTTGATATACCTCTCTAAAAGGCTATATCTTCTCCTTCTCCCAACTTATATAATTGGGAAACGATGATTTAAGTGTTCTGAAAATGGAGAAAAGACTAATTTGTGAAATGTTGGGAAGCTGAAAATTATAAAAATTAAGAGATTATGGTTGGTTTTGTCTTAGGCACCGTGTAGTTTTCTTAAAACTTTTTCATAGTTAGCCTCTTTGTCCATGAAAACGCTTATTCTATTGTCACTAACTGTTAAGGAGAGTACCTTTACATTCTTGCCTGTAACAATGATGCTTTTGACGTCGCCGAGGTTGAAATCTTCTGAAAGTGCTTCGCTTGCGTCGAGTGCTGAAGAGGAAAGAACGGCGTAGTCGATTAGTCTTGTTGGGTCTTTGAGGTCTATTGCTGCTGAAGTGGAGTTTCTTACGATGTAACCTATGACGCCGTCGTATGTTTTGATTTCTTCCAGATTTGCGCGTAAGTTGTTGACATGGGATTCTTCAATGGTTAGAGGTTCAGTCACTGCAACGATTTCCTGAACGGTTTTCTTTTTTCTAGCCATAAATGCTGTCTCCATTAATATACTAGTGGTTTGACTCTTACTAACTCGCCTTTCCTAACTTCGAGGTTGAGCTGTATTTTTTCAGGCATTCGTATGATTCCTTTTCCTTCGTATGTTGAATCTTTTATGGGTTTGACTTTGCATTGAGTTGTTTTTCCGTCGAAGGTTTCAACCTCAACTTGGTCGATTCTTGTGCTGCCAGAAAGTTCTTCCCATTGTGATAGCATTTCGCTGTCAATTCGCACGGTGTCAGATGGAACCAGTAAGCCGCTGAGGTTTTCAATTATGAGCTGGTTTACGGGGAGCTCTGAAGGCAGAGTTTCGGTTTCTAAGGTTTCTTCTGGCTCTTCTGTCCAGTCTTTTTTAACTGGAGTTTCTGTTTGTTCGTCAAGTTCCTCAGCTACTGGAGTCTCAGTTTCAATTTTAAGTGAGGGTGTTTTGTTTTTGAGGGGGGCAGGGTTGATTTTGTCTAGGAGTCTGAGGATGGTTGGGATTAAGACGTGGGTCACGGTGTTTACGTAGTTCATGTCTGCTTTTTTTGAGGTGACCGTGACGAGATACATGTCGTTCATAGAAGAGATGGTTACTCTGCCCTTGCTGCCGTCCAAGGTTATGCCTTCAATGCCGCCTATGGCGTCGGCTTTTTCCAGTATGCCGTCGAATGAATCTACAAGGTGCACTACGACGTTTTGAGGTGTGTTTTCGTCTTGGGCTACGATTTCGCCGTCTTCTTTGAACATGAAGGAGTTTTTTATGTCTGGGCATATGTTTTGGATTTCGTTTAGGGTGTTTTTTAGGGCAAAGGAGTAGACTTCGTTATCCATGTTGTTCACTTCCATGAGGGTTGTGTTATGATATTTTGAAGAGTATGCGTTCTGGGACGCCTTCGTGTTCCACAACGAGGTAGTTTAGGCCTTCTGTGTCTCCGAGTTGGTCTAGCCATTTTAGTGCTTCGCGGGCTTTTTGCAGTACTAGTAGTCTTTCTTGTTGGCTTCGGACGACTTCTTCTATGGCTGTTAATTCGTGGAATGGGTTGGCGTCTAACACTATGTTTAGGTGGCCTATTGTTATTTCTCCTAGGCTTTGGGTTGCAGCTTTTTTGCCTGCTAATTTCATGACGACTTCGCGGATTTTCTTGGATTTTTCAGCTAATGCTCTGATGTCGTCTAATCGGCGTAGATATTCGCCTAACGTACTTTTTGTGTTGCCTATCTTCTTTTCTAGGACATCAGCTATTTCTTCTGCTGAAGTATATTCTTTTATTTCTACGACCATTTTTATTGTACCTCCAAATAGGAAATAGAGGGAATGTGGAAAGTTTTCTTCACCCTACCCCCAATCTCAAACTACAGGAATAAAGGCAATGTTCTATGGCGCTTGCGCTGTGCCTGTGCTTTGGAATTCATGGTTGGTTTGAGTGACTATGGTGAAGGTGTAAAGCACGCCAGCAGTATAGTTTCCAGACGCACTCGTTATTATTACACCTGCTCTTTCGCCTGCCGCCAAAGTAAGGGGTTTAGTGGTATTTACAGAAGACCAGTCCTCAACGATTGATGCTAACTTATCTCCTACGCGTGCAGAGTTTAGTACAATTGTTGAGCCGCCGTTATTTGTAACATTAATGTAGACGGTACCTGTAGTGCAATTCCAACCCCATGGATTTCCGACTTGCAGTTGTTCTGCTCCACCCATGAAGCTGAATGTTAGTGCTCCCATCCATGCTGCTACTGCTATGCTGACTGCGACTGTTACTGCGATGAGTATGATTGATGCGACTACGGGGCTTAGGGCTTTCTTATT
>Ga0210051_1003488_pt1 | contig 15594 bp, 9 predicted proteins | sample CryGey092014_all_FD_185464 | JGI IMG/M metagenome (GOLD analysis project Ga0210051, IMG submission 185464) | Groundwater microbial communities from aquifer - Crystal Geyser CG23_combo_of_CG06-09_8/20/14_all (SPAdes) (version 2) | ecosystem: Environmental > Aquatic > Deep subsurface > Groundwater ...
CATCCTTGATAAGGGTGCTGATATGGGTTTCCGGATTCATCAGCGCTTCACGGGTGATGAAAAACCGGTTTTTCCCGGTCTTTTCTCTGACCAGCTTGAGTCCCAGTTGGAAATCCGTCGTCAGCTTTTTATAAAAGGCCTTGATATCAAGCGGGGTGTTGATCAATTGTTCGATAATGTAATCAACGGCGTCTTCTTCCAAAACAATGTTGATATCGTGGCTCTTGTAAAAGTAAAGCTCTATCTTTTTGATCTCATCATAGGAAGACTTGATCTTCTCTACGGCGCTCCCCACGTCCATGATGTTCTTGCAATAGCAGGTGGCGATATTGTCGATGCGGGATGTGGAAAGGGTCAGATTGTACTTTTCGGACAGTTCCTTCCGGTTGGCAAAACAATAAGCCTTAATGTGCTCCCTCTCTGCCTGGAATAGCACCTCGTGGGTTTTCAGCACATTTTCTCGGTTTTCAGGGTCGACAAGGTCCTCAAGGACCTTTTGCGGCTCTTCAAGGATGGCAGACGTCGCTGGAAAATGCCGCACCTGGGTGGAGGGAAGTTGTCGTTCGAACAACAAAAGCGCTTTTTCCACCGCGCTGACCAACCCCCGGGCTCCTGTGTTTTCTTGAAATGCCAGTTTGGCCAGGCGGGCAAGAAGGCCTTCCTCGAAACGAATGTCGATGCCGTAAGCGGCAAAATCGAATTTTTTCCCCAACATGATGGGATTATTGGGATTTTTCAGGATGTCGAAAAGGTCCGCATCGGTCAGATGCTCGAAGACCGCTCTTACCGGGAGACGGCCGACGAATTCGGTTTCGAACCCAAAGGCGATGAGGTCCTCCGATTTAACATGTTTGAGGATATCCACCTGGTCTTTACCGCTTTGGATCTTGGCGCCGAAACCTATTTTCTGGTCGATCATTCGCTTTCTAATAATTTCCGACAGATCCGTAAAGGCACCGCTGACGATGAACAGGATATTTCTCGTATTGACGCCGCGCTTATCGCGTTTCCCGGTCTTGCGAAAGCGATCGATCTCCTGGATCATAGAGATGGGGTCATGGGGCACCTTCAGATCGACCTCGGTCTCTTCCAGCGGCTTGAGCAGGGCCCGCTGGACCCCGCTCCGGGATACGTCAGCGCCGATGATGTAGCGACTCGAGGCGATCTTGTCGATTTCATCGATGTAAATGATTCCGTGCTGGGCCAGCTCGATATCCCCATCCGCTTCGCGAACCAGATCCCTCACCAGATCTTCCACGTCTCCGCCCACATATCCGGTTTCGCTGAACTTGGTGGCGTCCCCTTTTACAAACGGCACCCCGATTTTCTTGGCGATCAACTTCACCATGTAGGTTTTTCCCACACCGGTGGGCCCGATCATCAGGACGTTGTTCTTGATGCTTCCCACCATGTCACTGATGTCGCCATCGCCGTTTTGCGACCGCTTGATCCGGTTGAAATGGGTGCAAATCTTGGTGGCAAGGATAGCCTTGGCGCTGTCCTGTTTGACGATATATCGATCCAGGTAGTCGATCAGGTCTTCGGGTTTAAGATTAAAGTTGATCTTTTTCTTCTTTTTGCCCGGACCGGGTTTTTCACTTTCAAAAGGAAGCTCCTGGGAAAAGATGATAGGACCGGCAATCTTCACAGAGTCCCCGAACTTCTTGGTTAAAAAATCACCGATTTCTTTTTCAAGCTCTTTAGGGTCAGGCATTTTTTCGTATCTTGTTTTCATACCTGTCACGATAATCACCTCCTGGAAAAAAGCAAGTCACACCCCAATATCGGGGCTGCGGGTACGAATGGAAAGGTAGACACGCCCAGGAGAGTCTCTTTTCTATTGCCCCAACCTTCGGAATGTCCTATGAGGCATGAAACAAAATATATAGAATGCCGAAAGGTTTGTAAAGCCGTTTGATCGGCATGCTTCGCGCAATCTCAGCCTTCAAAGGCGGGGTGGAAGGAAACCACGCGTTTTTTAGCGGGAAGCCTCAAAATCATAGAATATACCGGTTGGCCGGAGGATATATGGTAAAGAAGAAGATCACCCGAAAAGAGCTTTTGAAAGAATCGGACGAATTCCTCACCTTTTCAGCCCGGATGCTTCAATGGATTCTTCAAAACAAGGATCGGTTTTTTTGGGGCGCGGCCGCCTTGATTTTCGTTGCCGCGGCCGTTTCCGGGTGGATGTATTACCGGAATATAAGGGAAAAAAAAGCGATCGAGGCTTTTGGAAAGATCATGGCGACCTATCGTCAGGTCGATGAAAGCGCTGCTTCTGGTGAGAAGCCGGGTAAGATAAAGGAGATGCTGGCGGCATTTTTCAAAGAATATCCGGGCACCGGCTCCGGGAAAATGGGACGGGTTTTGTATGCCAACCTCTGTTTTCAAGGCGGCGATCTGGAAAGCGCAATCACTGCTTATCAGGATGCCCTCGATGATTACAAGGACCACCCGTTGTTGAGAAATGTCATTTTAAGCAGCATCGGCCATGCCTATTTGAAAAAGCAACAGCCCGATCAGGCGGCCAAGTACTTCAAACAGGTCGCCTCGGGGGATGCATCTTTACTGAAAGACGAAGCCCTCTTTATTCTGGCAACTCTGTCCGGAAAAGCGGGGAACGCCGAAGCCAGGTCCGAAAAATTCAAACAAATCCTTGCCGATTTTCCGGATTCCTTCTACAGCACCTTGGTCAAGGAAGAGATCGGGGGTACAAAATAAAAACGGCCGGTCAATTTGGCCAGCCGTTAAGGAGAAAATGAAAATGAAGAAATGCACGTGTTAATAAGAGTAAGCAAATACCATGCCTAAAACATTAAAATAGACTCCAAAAAATTTTATTGATAATAATAGTCAGTGATATCATAATCTTAATTATGATTTGGATTTATCGGAAACTCCCAAAGAAAAGCCAAGAGCATCGCAAAACACACCGCCATGTTTCCGTCTGGAAATTATCGGTTTCCATTTGGAAACTTTTTGACCCTTTTTCCCCTTTGATAAACTCGTAAAAAGTCGAAAATCAGATGGCAAAGTAAAAAGTTCAAGTTCAAGGCGTCGAGAATCCCGTGTGATGAGGCATACTTATCGTACGTCGAAATCGCAACGGGATGAAGCACAACGCAGAAATTGGACTTTTTACGAAGCCATCCCCTTTGATGATCCGGCAAAAAACCCTAAAAGGAGCTTGAACCCGTCCATGAATGAGCGACTGATGCAACTGCAACGAATTTATCGGCTCTTCGACGGGTTCATACAGCCAATCCCTTGGCCTGTGAAAAAGGATGCGCGGCATGCTGCACCCGAAATGTGGTGATGACCGCTCTGGAAGGGGAGTGGATCCTCCAGAACCTGGATGCTTCAGCAACCGGGGGCCTTTTTGACCGTATTATCGGCCTGAAAGGCCTACCCCGGTTTCAACCCACTCTCACCCTAAACCAGATAGCCGATCTCCTCGATTCAGGAGAGGACGTGCCCGACGAAGAGGGGAATCCGGACTGGGGCATATGCCCCTTGCTGGAGGAAGGGAAATGCACGATCTATGCCTTTCGGCCCTTCATGTGTCGATCCATGGTCTCGGAAGTCTCATGCCAGGATTTGGGGCATGCCACCATGAATCCCTTTGTCTTAACCGTTGCCCATGTCTTGATGCAGTATATCGAACACCTGGACGTCAAAGGATTTTCGGGCAACTTATCGGATGTATTTTTGGAACTTGCGGAATCCGATGGCGCTTATCGGAAAGATCTCACCCGGCCATCGGCTCCCCGGTGCGGTGTCATACCCAATCGCCCCTTGCGCCGTCTCATGGTCCCCTGGGAGCATCGGGAAAAAATCCAAGACCTGATCAAGAAACTGGATTCAAAGGTTTAGTTTCAAAAGCCCGGCCGCATTTTGCCCTTGAATCCGGGCGATTTCTTCCGGGTTCAATCCCGCCGTTTCCATTTCCTGCAAGCCCCTTTTGGGCCGGATGAGGGGAAAATCGCTTCCGAAAAGTATTTTTTCAGGCCCGATGATGTCGGATGCCACCCGATAGATTTTGGGATCGTATAGGAAAGGGGAAGCGGCGGTGTCGAAAAAGACGTTTTTGAGCGCTTCCTTGATTTCTTTTTTCAAAAGGTGAAAAAAGAAGATTCCGCCGCCCCAATGAGCCAGCACAATCCTGTTTTGAGGGTATCGCCGGACAAGCGTCTCGATCTGGGCAAGCGTTATCTTTGTTTTTCCCGCATACGCATGTCCGATGGGTTCGTTGACATGGAGCAGCATCGGCATATCCCGGTTTTTACAGATCTTCATGGCTGAATTGAGGCTTTCCAAAGCCTTTTCGTCAAGACCGGAATCGTAAAAGGCGATCTCCCCCACGCCGGAAAGTCCTCCGTCCAGACAGCGCCGCACTTCCTGCCCGGACGGATCCGAAATCGTTTCCAGGCAGCACAAGCCGACCAGCCGATCCGGGTGCTTCGAGACGGCTTCCATGATGTAGTCGTTGTGGCGCCTTGCGGTCTCAAGGTTTTTCCAGGGAAAGCCAAATATCACGGAGACTGCGACTCCATCTTCATCCATGGCCTTCAGTATGTCATCCATCCCGACAAGCCGGGATAAACGGGATTTATAAAGGAGTTGAAACGCCGGCTCGCCATCGAAAAAGCGCTCTCGGTCGTTCCGGATCTCTTCCGGGAAAAGGTGCGTGTGAAAATCGATGATCATATCTTTATCCTTTCATACCAAAGGGGTCTTTCGCCGGGCGATGACGGCGATGCTCGTCCCCGAATATAATTTCGCGATGGGACGGGCCACCCATCGGAGGATAGGGATCTGAATGAATCGAACCCGGTGATCCTCGCTTTGAATCCGCTTTTGAAACTCCGCGGATGACGGATCCAGGCCACCGTCGTATTGGCTTAAAAAATAATCGGCTTCGTAGAGTTTTTGAAGATCGTCTTCGGAAGGACATGGGTCGAGAACCCCGAGACCGCATCGGGTGCAGGCCAGAACCCGCCATGGATTGTGCCGCATCAAAACCGAACCCGTGTCGTTTCCGCATACGACGCATCTCTCAGGCAGTTTTTCCATCGATTTTCCTATCCAATTTGATGTCTCTTACAAGCCTATGCCAATCTATTTCAGGTCTCTTTTAAACGCTTCCATGATCGTGTGGATGGAAATGGAAAAACTGATGCCTTCCACCCCCGGACGCATCATTTTTGCCGTATTGACCCCCAAAACCCTGCCTTGTTCATCGACCAGCGGCCCGCCGCTGTTGCCTTTGTTGACCTTGGCCGTGCTTTGGATGATCCATGCGCCGTGCTCGTCTCTTCTTAAGGCTGAAAAGATTCCTTCGGAGACCGAATGGCTCAAGCCCAAGGGGCTTCCGATGGCATAAACGCGAGACCCCGCCGGAAGACTGAGAACATCTCCAAATTTCGGCATCGGCGTTTTATACCCGGACAATTGGAACAAGGCCAGATCGTGATCAGGGCTTTTTGTGACGAATTTTGCCTCGAAAGGCGTATTATCGGCCAGGATGACGGTCACATAACCCGGCGGGTTGTCGGCTTGAATTTCTGCATTTTGAAGATATTCTTTCAGTTTATCGAGTTTTTCCTGCTTTTGATGATAATCCTCCATCAGCTTGTCGAAACGTTCCGAGTTGATTTTATGAGCGGTGTCTTTTCGGTTGATTTCCTTGTACAGCCTTATAAAAGAATCCAAATCCTGATTTTTCAGGCTGTGAGCCATTTGCGGATCCTCACCGAGCCCCTCGTATTGGACCAAATTGACGGCAAACAAAAATAATTCTTTTCTAAATTGCTCCAATCGGGCCGTTTCGACCTTGAAAACCTGACTCGCGGCCGCAATTTGATTCTTATCTCCCTCGAAGACATGCCGATTGGTGATGATGGAACCGTTTTCATCGATGAAAAATCCGGAACCCAGCCCGATGGGGGTTTGAATCGTGACCGTAAAATTTCTGGCTTTTTCCAGTGAATTTCTCGGGCGCAATTTTTCTTCGAGGTATCGATTGAGATCCCAACTGATCGGATGAAATTCGCTTTTGTTGCCTTCACCTTCTTCAGCTCTTTGTTCATCGGTGGGTGTATCCGTGTAATGCCAGTTTCCGCTTGGATCCCGGTATTTGTAAATCTTTGCAAAAGAAAACTCTCCCCAACTTCCTACAAGGATCAAACCCAAGAAAATCCAAAGGATCCAATACATCTTGATTTTGAAGGGCATTTAAAACACCCTTGAGCAACCGGTAAACGATTCGGTCATCTAAATCTTTTTATGACGTTTCAGCTTCGTCGTGTTTCACATGGATCTCCATAAACTTCCGGGTTACAGTGCCGTCATGCACATCCTTGTCCGCCTTCGGTTCGAACATCTCGAACTCAACGTGTGGCAGGCCAACTTCCGGCCGCCTGCCTGCTTGAGCCGCTCGTCATCCAGGGTGAACCCCTTGATGATATATTCCCGCAGTCGCTCGGTGGCCCAGATGCGAAACTGGGTGCCTCGGTGAGATTTTACCCGGTTTGAGTTCCCCCTCATCGAAGATGGTGCGGATATGTTAATTGATGGTGCGGACATCTTTTTGAAACAGCTCGGCCATCATCTTCTGTGTCAGCCAGACCGTCTCATTCTCCTGCCGAACTTGGATGCGCGTGCCGCCTTCTTCCGTCTGGCAGAGGAGTAAGTTGGAGCGAGGTGCTTTATCAGAATGATTTGTCATGGATTTCGATCTTCTGATGCCGCGATTTGGGAAATGTCCCCATTGTCCCTATTATGTCCCTTTTAACAATAGCGTTGCTCATGTCCCCATTGTCCCCATTATGTCCCCTTTTCTGGCGAGAACATAATGAACTCCTGGACCCCGGCTGCCTTTTTGCTCGATCAAACCTCTTTCTTTCAATGCATTGAGATCGCGAGTGGCGGTCTTTTTAATGGCATGCGTCACTTGTTGATACTCCGCGTTGGAAATCTTCCCGTGGATTTTAATATATGCGATAGCCATCGACTGCCGCTCATTTAAGTTAAATCTGGAAAGTGCTTCCGCCGTCAGCCAGTCTCGCCACAGGGTCACCGTCCACTGGCCGGCCCGTTGCTCGAAGTCCGGTTCCGGAAGGCTGATGTTCCTGCAGCGCTCGATCATATCAAGAGTGCCGCTTCCTGCCTTCTCGATGTAGCGGGCAAGGTATAAAGGCTCGGCTACAAGCGGATTGCGCGGGATGGAAGCATGTGGCAATCGTAGCAATTCCGGGGTGAGCGGCGACGGCAACTCGCCGGGGTTCCACACCTCCAGACGGTCGGCGAAAAGCATGACCTGAACGCTGGCATTGCTCGTGTAATCCCGATGAGCCACGGCATTGACGATGGCTTCCCTTACCGCCTCAAGGGGCAGTTCATATGCTACGGGGGCCTGAACGCTGTACGCCCGGGTGCCGACGCGACGGTTGATTTTGGAAAGGACAAAGTCCAGAGCCTGATCCACCAGCTCGAACACCGTGCCCTTGTATATCTGATAGGAGGGAATGGGCTTTTGAACCCGGGTGCCGTGGAAATGAAGGCATTTCACTTCCGATGTGATCAGAAAACGCTGCGGGTCTCTGCCGAATAAAAGGACCGCCGCATTCGTCGGTCTGCCATGATCCAAAAGATTTAAATGAGTAAGCGCCTTATCGCGGCTGATATTTGCCGGCAGGGGATAATTTCGTTCCCGCCTTGCCGCGGCAAGAAACGACTTAATTTTTGCCGATGAAAGATCGTCCAAAGTCGCCCGGTTGCAGGTGGAAGCGTCAAAGGGCATCGTTCTCAGATCACCTGAGTGTTCCATGTGCTCCACGAGGGCGGCATAGAGAGCGGCGGTCAGATCATGGGTATCGGCGAAGCGCCGGCGAATAAGCTGTGAACCCGCCTTGCCGATCAGTTTCAGCATCTTGGGATGCCGCGCCTTGTCGTCTCCCGCCTTGACGAAGATCAGCCGCGGCTTGCCATCAGCGGTTGCCTTGTCGAATTCGAGTTCGGTTGGGGAGAGACCGTCGGTGCTTTCAAGTCCATATTCGTCGCCGAATAGACCCACATAGACATCGCACCGCCCGGCTTCATGCAAATAAACCGCATCGGATCTTCGATCCTGGGCGGGCAGGTCCTCAAACAGAAAGACATCAAAGAAACGTCGGAGCAGGGGGTCATTTCTCACGAAATCCTTTATGGCCCGTCGCTCCGCCTGGAGTTCCTTCTGGACGCTGCTGATAAAAATTGTCTTCCGATGTCCTGCCATCAGAAAGGACCTCCTTCATGAAGCGCCGCCTCTTGTACAGCCTCGGCCGAAATCTCATAAAACCTCGCGGCCGCGATCTCCCGTTTGGCGTGGTCGAGCTTGGCAACAGGATTATGGATACGCACAAGCTCAGGTGAATCGCTCAAAGGGCCCCAAACCACATATAGCCAGTAGGTCTCGGCCAGTTGCTGGGCCTTGTACCACTTGTTTGTGGTAAGCCTTACCGGCTGCCCCCGCAGGCGTCCTTTGACCTGGACTCTTTTGACGAAGACCTCGCCGGTGGCGACATCTGCGATCTTGTGGGCGCGGATGTCGAACCCCAACTTCAGATGGCCGACCCGCTCGATGCGGTCCTGGGGGAAGCCCTCCGCGACCAGCGCTTCGATGACCTTGTCTTCTGCGGCGATCTCGCTCTGCCGGCGGATATTCGGATCGAATTCGTCGGAAAGACCCGCGAACTGAGCCTGCGTGTCGGCATCGCCTGCCCGTTGTCTTGGCGCACCCACTCGTCTATTTCGGATAACTTGAAACGAAAGAGCCGTCCCACACGGTGAGCAGGGAGCCCCCGTTCATCGATCCATCTGTAGACCGAGTCCTTGGCCACCCCAAGGTGGGCGGCCACGTCGATGACGCCAACCCAGCGTTCGGAAGCCACCATTTCAATCCTCTTCTCCCGCCCGCCGCGGTTGCGACGCAGGCAGGTCATTTCTTGGAGTCACTGCCTATGTATGCCAACGAAACCAGACATAAGTATACGCAACCTGTTCATTCCAGTCAAGGACAAACTGCTGGAATACTGGGAATCTGCTACGTACATGGCTTTAGATAGCGGCCAGCTACCGAGGTTTCAGCGCCAAACTCCGCCAGATAGCTTTTTGAAGCCTCCGGTCCAGCGATCCCCCGACACATAGAACCAGACCGGAAGCACGGTTCCGTGGGCCTGCGCCGAGCCTTCGGCAGGCAGGGAATCAGGGCAAATGTGAGGGCGGGCGTAAGTAAACGAGGACACGCCTGAAACGACGAGACCCCGAGGGGCCAAATCATAAGATCGGATCCCACGGGGTCTTGCGTTAAATAAGAACCGCTGAAATCAGCGGATTGAATTTTGGCTCCCCGTGTGCAACCCTTCTCATAATCGTTCTCGTTCTCCGGCTGTTAACCGAAAACCGTTATGATTCAATGAGCTATCAAAGAGCATGTGGCCCCCGGTGGGCCGGAAGCGGCGTCAACTCCGATTTTCATGTATCCCTAACCCGATAGGTTGGAGACGATGCCTAAAACGGTTGTTCGTCGTTACTCCCCGGATAACTCATCCCTCATCGGGGACTTCCTGCCCCTCCCCGCAGCACTGCACGGACCTTTTCGGCAATGTCACGAAGGGTGAACGGTTTTTGGATGAAGGGTGTTCCTTGATCGAGGACTCCGTGGTGAACGATGGCGTTGTCGGTATAACCGGACATGAAGAGCACCTTGAGGTCGGGCTGCTTTCGCCGAAGTCGCTCCGACAGCACCGAGCCGCTCATGCCCGGCATGACCACGTCCGTGATGACCAGGTCGGGTTTCAAACCCTTCTCTTCCACCAGCAGCAAGGCCTCGCCGCCGTTTGCCGCAAGCGTCACCTTGTAGCCCGATCTGGAAAGAATCGCCTCCAAAAGCCCCCGCAGAGCCGCCTCGTCCTCAACCACCAGGATGCGTTGACCACCGCCGGAAGATTCTTCTTGAGCTACTTCTCCCGCGATAGCCACAGGCTGATCGCCTGTGACCGGAAGGTATATCTTGAATGTCGCGCCTTGTCCGGGCTCGGAATAGGCCCAGATGTTCCCGCCGGACTGCTTGACGATACCGTATACCGTGGCAAGCCCCAGGCCCGTGCCTTTCTCTTTTTCCTTGGTGGTGAAGAACGGATCGAAGATTTGAGTCAGGACTTCCTTGTCAATGCCGCATCCCGTGTCGGTTACGGCGAGCATGACATACTTACCCGGGGCGACGCCCGCGTGTCTTTCCGCGTACGCCTCATCCAGTTCAGCCTCGGTGGTTTCGATGAGCAGTTTCCCACCTATGGGCATGGCGTCGCGGGCATTGACCGCCAGATTCATGATCACCTGCTCAATTTGCCCCGGATCAACCTTCACGTGAGACAGATCCCTTGAAAGTAAAAGTTCCAGAGCGATGTCTTCTCCGATCAGCCGGCGCAACATCTTCTCAATGTTGCGGACAACATCGTTGAGGTTCAGCACCTCGGGTTGAAGGGTCTGTTTCCGGCTGAAGGCCAGGAGCTGGCGCGTCAGGTCGGCCGAGCGCCGGCCCGCTTTCAAAATTTCTTCTACTTCTTCCCTTAAGGGGTCACCCGGATGGAGCTTCTGGTGAACCATGTCTCCGTACCCAAGAATGATGCTCAGCATGTTGTTGAAGTCGTGGGCCACCCCCCCGGCCAAGCGACCGATGGACTCCATCTTCTGCGCCTGCTGCAATTGATCCTGAAGTTTGGCCCGTTCATCTTCGGTCCGCAGGTGTTCAGTGATGTCCCGTTTGATCGCCACGAAGCTGATGATCCGGCCGGAGCCGTCCTTGACCGGCGAAATGGTGGCCGTTTCCGTGTAGAGTGTCCCGTCCTTGCGCTTGTTGACAATGCGGCCTTGCCAGACGCGCCCCCCGGTGATGGTCCCCCAGAGGTCCTGGTAAAAGTCCTGGCCCTGCTTTCCGCTCTTGAGCAGCCGTGGATTTTGTCCGGCGGCTTCCTCCCGGCTATAGCCGGTCACGGCAGTAAAGGCCGGATTGACATACTGAATCGTTCCGTCGGGATCGGTGATGAAGACGACCTCACCAGCATACTCGATAGCCGTGGTAAGCCGTTCCCGCTCCGCCTCCACCCGCTTGCGCTCGGTGATATCGTGGATGATTGAGTGCAGCAAGTCTTTGCCCTCGGATTCGATTTTGGAGCTGTAGACTGCTACATCCCTAACCGAACCATCCGCCCGGCGGTGTTTGAATTCAAAATAGACCCGTTCCTGCGCCCGCACCTTCTCCATCTCGGCCTTCACCTGCACGGGTGAAAGCGTATTGATATCCGATAGTTTCATCCGGCGCAGCTCTTCCTGGGGCCAGCCGTAGAATTTTGCGGCGGCTTCGTTGGCATCCATGATCCGGCCGTCGTCCGGATCGATCACCAGTTTCACCGCGACGTGTTTTTGAAACAGGTTGCGAAACAGGGCCTCACTTTCCCGCAATGATTTCTCCGTTTGGCGTTGCTGTTCTATCAGGTTCTTAAGCTCGGTGAATTGGCGTTGATTTTCCTCAAGAAGGCGCACTTCCTCAACCTCCAGCGAAATCTGGCTGGATAGGGTGCGGAAAATGGCGACCTCGTCATCGGAAAAGCGGTGTGGGCTGTCTACGCTGCCTGCGATCAGCACGCCGAACGGCTGCCCCTGGTGCGTAAGGGGCAGATAGAGCAGCGAACGCAGCCCCCGCAGATCACTCACCATTTTTTCGGCATCGGCCAGATCGCTTTTATGGGTATCGCCCACAATGACAGGCGACCCGGTGGAAACGGCCTGACGGATATGGGGATGGTCAGAGAGAGGCGCCCGGCGTAGCGGCTCCGGAAAATCCGGCGGCAGTTCAGGCCATGCGGCCGCAAGGTGAAGGGAATCGTATTTCAACAGATAAATCGCCGCGGACCCTGCCGGCAGAAGTCTCGCTGCGCCGTCCACGACAGCCTGGAACAATTCGCCGGTCTCGTGGGACCCGGCCAGCGTAGCGCTGATCTCCAGCAGCAGGGCCAACTTTTCGTTTTGCCGGCGAAGTTGCATTTGAGCTTGGACGCGCTCGGTGATATCGCTGACGATGTGGACCGCGCCGTTGTACCGGCCCGCCGCATCCAGGATGGGATCCACAGCAACTTGAAACCACCCCTTGCCGATCTGCAATTCCATGGTCTCGCGGTGCAAACTGTTTTTCACACGCAGGAGGGGACATTCCGGGATGGGCTGCGCCGTGCCATGCACAATCTCCCAGCAATGTTTGCCGATCATCTCGTCGCACGGGCGCTGAAAAAACTGTTCCGCGATCTTGTTGGAGCGCAGCACGCGCTGCTCCCGGTCGAGAATCCAGATCGCGTCGTTGGTGGCGTCAAAGGTGGCTTGCCATTCCCGAGCGATCCGTGCGGTCGCTTCCTCCGCATCCCTGCGCTCGGTAATATCGACCATGGATACGATGCTCTGACGGGTTCCCGGCACCAGGCCGACGGAGAGAACGGCGGTGCGAACCTGTCCCGCCTTGTCTACCAGCTTGGCTTCGTATTGATTCGGCGCCTTCTCCGGATTCTCCCGTCTTGCCTCGTGATATTTCCACATAGCTTCCAGACTTTCAGGGGCGACATAGGCGGTCCACTTTGTGCCCTCAAGTTCCCCGGGGCTGTAGCCGGTGACTCGCAGGCATTCCCGGTTGGCCATGAGGATGGTGGCGTCCTCTTCCACAAGAATGGTCGCCGTGCCGGTGGCTTCGAAGATGGTCTGGTATTTCTCCTCGCCTAATTGCGCCAGGTCCTGGGCCTGTTGCCGCAGGCGAAGCAGGATCGCCACGTTGGCCTTAAGCTCCGCCTTGGTGAAGGGCAGCCGCAGACCGTCGTCGAATCCGGCCGCAAGCCAGGGATCGACAGGATCACGGCTCCCCAGCACAATCATCGCAGGAAGAAAAACATCCGTTTTCTTCTTCAGCTCGATTACTTGCCGGCCCAGGCGGCGGGCCGACGGAACGTCGAGGATGAAAAGATCGGCCGGGGGGACGCCGTTCTTGGGAAACTCGACAAGGTCGCAGCCCAGGCCGGAGAGATAGTCGGCCACCAGTTTTCGGTCAACCGGATTGGCGAATGCCGTAGCGATCACGGGTTTCTTATTTTTCATGCTTCTTCTCCCCGGTCGGCGCGGCCTGCTCCTTTGCGGTGTCGTGCGTTGGCACACCCGTCAACAATCCCCGCAAATGAACGAGTTTGTCGCCGACCTCAAGCCCCTGTGCGGTGATCTTCAATTCCCGCAGTTCGGACTGATAGTTCCCCAGCCGTTTCTTGAGGCAATTGATCATCTTTATCACCTGACCGTAAACCTCCGCATAGCGGATCAAAAGAACGTTGTCGGCGACATAGCTCACGCCCAGATCGGTGATCTGCAGATCGCCGGTGATTTTCTCCTGTTCGTTGACAATAAAGAGGCTCGCCCGGTTGCGCCGAACATAGTTGATGATGTTCTGCATGTTGGCGATTACGTTGCCGAACTCTTCCATAGCCAGGTTATAACCGCGCAGACTGTCGAGGACAAGGACATCGGCGCCGTTTTTCTCCATGTCCTCGCGCAACACCTCAAAAAATTCGTCAGGGTAGTGCTCCAGGGAATTAATCTTCCGAACGGTGAGCGAGCCGTCTTCGAGGCGCTTCTCCAGAGGGATGGAAAGGGCGTTGCATCGCTCCAACATAGAGGCGAGGCCTTCCTCGAAGGTGTAGATGACGCCCTTATGCCCGCCCGCCGCCGCAGTGGTCAGGAACTGGACGGCCAAGGTGCTTTTGCCCGCGCCGGCTGGGCCCGAAATCAGGGTGCAGGTGCCCGCGGGGATGCCGCCCATGAGCAACCGGTCCAGCCCAGCGACGCCGGAAGCTAGTTCCTTTTTTTCATAGACGCATTTCTTGAGCTTTTCGATCCTGTGGGGCCACACCGTGACGCCCTGGCAGGTGATCCGCAGGGGGTGCCGGCCCGACATGAAAGAAGAACCCCACATCTTGTTGATTTCCACGGTGCGGATCTCCACCAGCCGGTTTTCGGAGATGTCGTTTCGTAAGGTGAGGACGCCGTCCACCGATAGGGCCAGAGCATTGTCTTTTTCCAGTTCGATGGGCTCGAACAGCAGCAGGGAAAGGCATTTTTTTGCCGAAAGCTGATTGGCCAACCCCTGAATCTGTTTGCGATACTGGTACTCGTCGGTCGAAAGATACCGCAAATAGGTGGCGGAATCAATCACCAGCCGCTCCGGGCCATGCGCTTCCAGGGCCTGGTGAATGCGCTTCCAGACGGGCTCGGTTTCCACCTCTCCGGGCGCAAAGACGGTGTACTCGCCGTTGGTCAGATTCTCCGGCGTGGTCTTTAAAAAATTCACAATCGTGATGCCGGGCAAATCCCAGCCAAAGACAGCGGTGTTTCGCCGGATCGGTCTCTTCCGGTTCGGCAAAGGTGATAAATAGGCAGCGCGCCTTGCGTTTCGCGCTTTCGCTCAAGAATTGCAGCAAAAGGAAGGTCTTGCCACAGCCCACCGGGATCTGGAGGATGGTGTGCTCGCAGCTGTTCCGAAAGTGCTGGCGCGTGCGGAACCATCCCTCGACCTGGGGATCGCGCAGGTTCGGGTTGCCCCTGTCTGCGTCGCGGACGCGACGGGCAGGCTGGATAAACGCTCGGGTATCGTTGAAAAACCGTGCTATTTCTTCATTTATCATTTGCGGCTTCGGCCCTGCCTGCGCCGCAAGCGTCGCGGCAGGCAGGCTCCTCTCGGATCTTCTCGTAGACCTCCTTGAGGAGGTGAAGGCTTACAGCCTCGCGGAATTGATCCTCGTTCATGAACTTCGCCGTGATCTCCTCGTTTTGATCCATGCGGTCGAGAAAAAGGCCCTCCAATGCCTTGCGGAAGACGTAGCCGAAGTTTTCCATCGTATTGGCGAGCGCGGCCTGACGGAGGCTGCTGTCGGCCACGGCGTCCTCGCGTATCGATTCGAAAAACAATTGGTCGGCCGGGTTGAACTCCGTTCCGAACCGCTCGTTGAGAAGGTCGATGAGCTTGGACAGCTCGATCTCATCATTTCGAGCGACGCCGGTGCCCACAGACGTCGGCCCCGATACCTCGTAGCGGGCTCCCGGCTCCATGACGATTGAGCCCTCACCGATCTTCTGCAAACGGTAAAACTTGAGCGCCACGTCATCATCGAAGTTGTAGATCGGTCCCCGGTTATCTCTCGGCAGTTTGGTTAGCAGAAACCGGACGTACGAGTACAGCTTTTCCAAATCGGAGTCCTGGAAGGGGATCACCTGCGCCATGAAAGAATAAAGGTTCCTGAAAGCGACCAGCGTCTTGCGGAACTCCTCCCGGACCTCTTCCTCAAGTCCGTTGTAACGATTCACGGCCGGATCGATGCAAGCGTTCATCCTGGCGTGGTCGGCGGGCGTTTGATTCTGTCGCGGTTTGTAGAATACCTTGCAGAACTCCTCGACCTCGGCCTTGTAGTAGACCTGGTGTCCGTCCAATTTGGCCTGAAGCTCGTAAAGTTGCTTCGGCTCCGCCCTTTC
>Ga0210051_1003496_pt1 | contig 15582 bp, 14 predicted proteins | sample CryGey092014_all_FD_185464 | JGI IMG/M metagenome (GOLD analysis project Ga0210051, IMG submission 185464) | Groundwater microbial communities from aquifer - Crystal Geyser CG23_combo_of_CG06-09_8/20/14_all (SPAdes) (version 2) | ecosystem: Environmental > Aquatic > Deep subsurface > Groundwater...
GAATCAGTTGATGCGGGATGGTTTTCCGAAAAAGAAATTAAAAAAATGAATGCACTTCCTTATGTAAAAGAAGCTATTGAAACTGCCTTGCATAAAAATACAACTTTTTTTGATTGATAAGCCTTCTGTTAAAGTGTGCGCGTTGACAAACCGTAATGACAACCTCGGTATGTATTAGCTAACATCCAGAATGATAACTATTTTAAAACTTTCTCTAGTTCTTATCATTTTTCATCGTTTTTACATCCCTCCCATTAATATTCGCTTTTAAACAAACTACAGCCTGTGCAATAAAAAGTCAAAAGTAACATCTTGAAAGCTGGCATAATCACATTGGTGTTCTTAAAAAAATTTTATTTTCTCTTCCACTTGTTTGATCAAAACATCCGGCGTGGAAGCGCCGGCGGTCAGGCCGATTTTGGTTTTTCCTTTAAGCCAAGCGTTTTGAATTTCGGCCGCTGATTCTATGCGGTAAGTTTTTATTCCGTAAGAGAGTCCCACTTCCGCTAATTTTTTCGTATTGTTGGATTTACGATCGCCGATTACCAACAGGATATTGACGTCTTTGGCCATCTCCTTGATTTCCTCTTTCTTAAAAAAACTATTAAGACAAATCGTGTTGGCTACCGTCAGATTTTTCGTTTTTTCCAGCAATTTAGCCGCTACTTCTTTTAATAATTCTATTTTGCCGGTGGTTTGAATCAGCAGGCCGATCCGGGGAAAATTTTTTATTTGAGCCGCTTCTTTTTCTCCGCTTACCACGATAGCGGTGTTTTTAGTGTTAGCCCGGATACCGATAATTTCCGGATGTTGTTTATCGCCCACAATCACCACTTGATAATTTTTTTGATAAAAATCCCGGGCGATAGCTTGCGCTTTTCGCACAAAAGGGCAAGTCGTGTCAATAATGTTTATTCCTCTTTTCTTCGCCGCGTTAAAAACTTCCGGAGCCGCGCCATGGCTGCGAATAATCAGATGTCCGCACCGGGGGATAGCCTTTAAATCTTTGACTACCCGCAAACCCTTTTTTTCCAAATCTTGCACCACGCAAGCGTTATGGATCAATTCGCCCCAGCAAAATACGGTGGGCTTTTTTCGCGTCAAAGAATTTTCGGCAATTTTAAGCGCCCGGCGCACTCCAAAACAAAAACCCGCGTGCCGGGCCAATTGAATTTTTCTCTTTTTTTTCATAAGAAGATCTGCCTCAAGGCATCAATCTTTTAACATCCCGTGGAAATAAAATAGCTTCCTTGACGCTGCCGAGTTCCAAAATCTGCTGGATGACTCTTTCCGAACCGATGGCCCAGCCTCCGTGCGGAGGCATAGCGTATTTAAAAGTTTCTAAATAAAATTCCATGCCGGCGGGTTTAACTTTCTTTTTGCGCATATTTTCCATCAGCTGTTTATAAGTATGAATTCTCTGGCTTCCGGTGGCTATTTCCAAACCCTTAAACAATAAATCAAATCCGTAAGTTTCCCGGGAATTTTCAGAACTGGGCATCGTATAGAAAGGCCGGTCTGACCAGGGATAATGAGTTATGAAAATAAAATCAGAATTAAATTTTTCCTTGGCGTATTTACCCGCCAAACTTTCACCTTTGGGATCAATGTCTGTTTCTTCCGGAATCGCGTAGCCGTATTCCTTTTTAATTATTTTTTTAATTTCCGCCAGTTTGACGCACGGAATTTCTTCTGGAACTTCGGAAATTTTGATTTTATACATCTCTAAATAAGGCTGGCCTTCTTTTTCCAAAAGCTCAAACATTTTCTTTATCACCTTATTTAACATCTGGATAACATCGGAATAATCCTGAATAAAACCCATTTCCGCGTCCAGACTGATATATTCATTAACATGCCGGGTGGTAAAATGCGGTTCCGCCCGGAAAGCCGATCCGATTTCAAAAACTCTTTCAAAGACTCCCACCATAATTTGCTTATAAAATTGCGGGCTTTGCGCCAAGGTGGCTTCCTTTTCAAAATATTTAACTTTGAAAAAATTAGCTCCGCCTTCCGTCGCTGACCCCAAAATTTTAGGCGTCTTGATTTCCGTAAAATTTTCTTCTCGCATTACAGTTTCGTAACTTTTCAGTAAAATATCATAAAGCTTGAAAATGGCTTGGACTTTAGGATGCCGCAAAGAAAGCGCTCTTTGATCCAGTAAAGTATTGATATTTAAATTAAGTTCATTGCGAGCCAGATCGAAAGGCAGATCTTCGGTAATTGGAGAAATGATTTCTAATTTTTCGCCTTGAAGTTCATAACCGCCTTTGGCACGCGGTTCTTTTTTCACTAAACCTTTGACTGCCACCGTTTCACCCATTTTAACTTCTGCGTTTTTTTCAAAAACAGTTTGGATGATACCGGTATAATCTTGAATCACCAGAAAAATAATATTCCCCAGGCTTCTCACATTTAAAATCCGGCCTTTTATCAAAACATTTTGGCCGTCTTTTTGCTGAATTTTACTGATCAGCGTTCTTTCCATAATTTTGTAAAAAAATTACTCTTCCGTTCCTAAACCTTCTTCCGCGGCATCTTCTGTCGTGTTTTCTGTTGTGCCTTCCGTTTCTTCTACTGCTTCTTCCGCCGGACATTCCGCGTCTACTTCCGGATCGCATTCCGCTGCTTCGCATTCCTCATCCGTTTCCGGGTCGCACTCTACTGCTTCGCATTCTTCGTCTACCTCCGGATCGCATTCCAATTCTTCTTCTTCCATAGGATTATTTAAAGCATATTCTTCGGGATCAGTGCAAATTTCTCCCTCGGCCGCGGTTTCCTCATCACACAAAGTTTCTCCGCATTCCGGTTCTTCCGGATCGCACAAAAAAGGCTGGCATTCTTCATCGGTTTCCGGATCGCATAGCGGAATCCGGCTGGCATTCCTTTTAACAATTTTATAATACCAGACGTCGGTTTCCATTTCGCCGGTGCAGGCTTCGCCTTCCACGGTGGATTCCGGATCGCAGTTCCAGATAAAACATTTTTCCGCGTAAGGATCGCAGTCCACTTGCGAAGAAATCAGATAATCTTTTTTAACCATAATGCGGTAATAAGTGAAAGCTACCGAACCGGCAATCAGCAGAAAAAAAACTGCCCATAAAACTTTATTAGCCGGAAATTCCCGCCTGTTCGCCTTGCTTTGGCAAAGCGGACTGGCAAAGTAGGGATCTGTTTGAAGTGGAGATTCTTTGTCCATATAAATTTAATTAAATTTTACCCGCACGCCGATTCTGGCAAAAATTATCTATAATACTGATTGAAACCGATAAGTAGCTTCGCCTTACGACTCTCTAATTATAGAAAATTCTACTCAAAATTGGCGTAGGGGTGAACTCTTAAATTTTATCATAAAAAAGAGAAAAAGAACACTGGAAAAACATTTTTCCTCTCGACATGATCCAATCTTCATGCTAGAATAGTTCTGTTAACCCCCATAAAAAATATGCTTATCCAATACTACGGCCATTCTTGTTTCAAAATCAGCGCTAAGCCCCTGGGCCGCGGACAAGAAGAAATAAATATTTTTCTGGATCCTTTTGACAAGGAAATCGGCCTGCGTCCGCCACAAGGACAAGCTGATTTGGCTTTAGTGAGCCACCAGCATCATGATCACAATAATGTTCAATCGCTTAAGGGCCAGCCAATGGTTATTGATATTCCGGGAGAATATTCCTTCAAGGGCATTTCCATTATCGGCGTTCCCTCCTATCATGACGCGGAGAAAAAAATAGCTAACACTATTTTTATCCTCGAAGCGGAAGAAATGCGCCTTTGCCATCTCGGCGATTTGGGAGCGGAATTGGAGCAAAAGGAATTAGATTTAATTAACAGTGTCGATGTCTTGATGGTTCCCATCGGAGGAAAATACACCCTTGATTATAAAAAAGCTGTCGACTTGATCAAAAAAATCGAACCCGCTATCATTATTCCCATGCATTATAAAATTAACGGCTCGACTCTTGATATCGACGATGAAAAAAAATTCTGCAATGAAATTGGTAATTGTTCGCGAGAAAAAGTTTCCAAAATCAATCTCAAAAAGAAAGATCTGGAAGAAAAAGTCATGGAAACTATTGTCATGAACCCGGACTAAAATGAATCTTGCCGAAAAAATCGAAGCTATTCGCCAAAAACCGGAACATATCCGTTTGCGTTATGTCTGGTTTTTAGTGGTCCTGTCTATGACTTTTATTTTTATCATTTGGATTTTTTCTCTGAAAAGCCGGCCTGTTTCCGCTCCGATTTTGAAAGACACCGTCATCAGCCCGGATTTAACCGAAGAATTTCAAACTCAAAAAGAATCCTGGCAAGAAACCCAACAACAACTCAAAAACAGCTTGGAGGAAGCTCAAAACCAACAAACAGAACAATCCCTTAATCCTGTTGAGTAGTTTTCTTGAATAAAAAAACAATTTTTTAAAATAACCTTTTCCTTTAAAAGAAACAAAGAAGCTATGAATATCGGAACGATTAATCCAAGAGAAATAACCCAAGAGGTGCAGCAATCCTATCTGGATTACGCCATGAGTGTTATCGTGGCCCGCGCCTTGCCGGATGTTCGCGACGGCTTAAAACCGGTTCATCGCCGCATCCTTTATTCCATGTGGAACACCGGGCTGCGCGCCAACACTAAATTCAGAAAATCCGCCACTGTGGTTGGAGAAGTGTTGGGAAAATATCACCCGCATGGCGATGTGGCGGTTTATGATTCCCTGGTGCGCATGGCGCAGGATTTTTCCTTGCGCTATCCCTTAATCAAAGGCCAGGGCAATTTCGGCTCCATGGATGGCGACAGCGCCGCCGCTTACCGTTATACCGAAGCCAAGCTTTCCGGCATTGCCGAAGAAATGCTCATCGACATTGAGAAAAATACGGTTAATTTTGTGCCTAATTTCGACGGCCAGCATCAAGAACCGACTGTTTTGCCTTCTAATCTGCCCCAGTTGCTGCTTAATGGCAGCATGGGCATCGCGGTGGGCATGGCCACCAACATTCCTCCGCATAATCTGGGCGAATTAATCGATGGCGTCTGTTTTTTGATTGATAATCCGAAAACTTCCATCGAAGAACTGATGGATATTATTCCCGGACCGGATTTCCCGACCGGCGGCATCATTTACAATAAAAAAGATGTTTTGGAAGCCTATCGCGACGGCCGGGGAAAAATTATCACCCGCGCCAAAGCGGAAATTCTGGAAAACAAGGCCGGCTCTTTTCAAATCATCATTACCGAAATGACTTACGCCACCAACAAAGCCAGTCTGATTGAAAACTTGGCTAACTTGGTGCACGACGGAAAAATTCTGGGCATTCGCGATTTGCGCGACGAATCGGACAAGGACGGCGTGCGCCTCGTCGTCGAACTGAAAAAAGACGCTTATCCGCAAAAAGTTTTGAACAAGCTCTACACTCTCACCGATTTGCAAAAAAATTTCGGCGTTAATATGTTGGCCTTAGTGGATGGCATTGAACCTAAAGTTTTAAATCTTAAATCAATTTTAGAATATTACATCCAACATCGGGAACAAGTCGTCCGCCGCCGCACCCGATTTGACCTGGATAAAACCCGGGATCGCGCGCACATCCTGGAAGGATTAAAAAAAGCGCTGGATCATATCGACGCGATTATCAGCGTCATCAAAAAATCCGCCACCCGGGAAATCGCCCACGCCAATTTGATGAAACGGTTTAAATTCTCCGACAAGCAAACCACGGCTATTTTGGAAATGAAACTGCAAACGCTTGCGGGACTGGAAAGAAAGAAAATTGAAGATGAACTTAAAGAAAAATTAGCGCTTATCAAAGAATTGGAATCGATTCTGAAAAGCGAAAAGAAAATTTATTCCATCATCAAGGATGAGCTGCTGCGGGTAAAGGCCAAATTCGGCGATGAAAGAAAAACTCGCGTTATCAAATCGGCCATCGGCGAGTTCCGCCAGGAAGATCTGATCCCCAACGAGGAAGCCATCATCACCATTACGGAAAAAGGCTACATCAAACGGATGAACCCGTCGGTTTATCGTGTCCAGAAGCGCGGCGGCAAAGGCGTGATGGGCGCCGTCACCAAAGAAGAAGACGCCATTAAAAAAGTTATCGGCATTATGACGCACGACAATTTGCTTTTCTTCACTAATTCCGGAAAGGTTTTCCAAACCAAAGCTTATGAAATTCCGGAATCTTCCCGCGTCGCCAAAGGACAATCCATCGTTAATTTTTTGCAACTGGCAACGGAAGAAACCGTCACTGCCATTGTCGCTTTCAACAAGGACGATAATTTCAAATATCTTTTGATGACTACGGAAACCGGCACGGTCAAAAAATGCCCGCTTCTGGAATTTGAAAATGTCCGCCGTTCCGGACTTTTAGCCATCAAATTGGCTCCGAGCGACGCTTTGCGCTGGGTGGAAGCTACCACCGGCAACGATGAAATTGTCATCACCACTTCGGGCGGACAAGCCATCCATTTCCGGGAAAAAGATGTGCGCCCCATGGGCCGCACCGCGGCTGGAGTGCGCGGCATTAAATTGAAAAAAGACGACAAGGTAATCGGCATGAACACGGTCTTTAAAAATCAAAAAGGCAATCAGCTTTTAGCCATCAGTGAAAATGGTTTTGGCAAAAGAACCCTCCTGAATCTTTACAAAATCCAGAACCGCGGCGGTTCGGGAATTAAGACCGCCAATGTCACTTCCAAAACCGGCAGATTAATTGGCGCCAATATTGTCAACATTGATGAAATAGAAACCGACTTGATTTTAAGTTCCGAAAAAGGCCAGATTATCCGCATTCCTTTAAAAAGCGTCCCGGAATTGGGCCGTTCGACCCAAGGAGTGAGGGTAATGAAGCCACAGTCTGGTGATAAAGTATCAGCGATTACGGTCTTATAAAAAATTCTTATTTAAAAAATCATTCCGAGTATTTGGAATGGTTTTTACTAATATATATTATAATATAATTTATCTATTTTGTCAAAAATTTAGAATTCTACTCTAAAATGCAACCTACTTAAAGCTAGCGCATTTCCGATTTTTAATAATTATAACAAAATTTTGCGATAGCAAAAAATTGTTATAAAGATAATTCGTACTACAATCTATTCTTCCAGCATTGTTTGATAATTTTTGAGATAAAAGAGCACTTCGTTTTTTAGATTTTTTTTAATCCAATCTTTTTGTTTTTCATCCACCAGTTCGCCCAGACCCATTAAAATATTTTGATTATTTACTCCTTCCGCGAATTTAATACATTCTGCTAAATAATCTTTAATATTTTTACCACTGCGGTCAATCACCGCCTGCCGATTAAAATCCCAGTGCTTGGAGAGAAAAAAATACACATCAAAAATATCCCGCGTGGCTGTTTTCCGGCGGCTCGTGAGCGCCAATAATTTATTGGCAAAGATATCTTCCTTGGCCATCACTTGCATGGGAATGCCTAAATAGTTCAAAATTTCAAAATTATTCTTCAATTGCCTCGTGGAAATTTCTATTTTAATATTATGCTCTTGATCTCCATAAGATATTTCCAACAAAATCGTATTTTCCTTAATCATTTCATCTTTTATTTTTCCGTATTTTTCAACTATTTTTTTCACTTCTACAAAAACATTTTCCTTTTTTCCTATATCCAACAAGTCAAAATCCAAGTCTACTGAATAGCGCGGGAGGCCATAAAAAAGATAGGCGGCCGTTCCGCCCTTAAATCCCAGCCATGGAGAAATCAAGGGATTCTGATAAATATCCTTTAAAATCTGAATGATTATTATTTTATGTTTTCTCCAATCAAGCATGCCCGGATAGTAAGTTTTGACATTATAACAATTTATAATAATATCAAAATTTAAAAAATAATATTTACCTGATACTTATGCGCAGAGAAAATTTTGAGTGAAGAGTCCAGTCAAAACTTTACTGCTGGGCATATTTTTTTTGATAGTCTTTTAAAATATTGCGCATATTTTTATTTTCGTAAACATCCAGAAGAGCAAAACATTTTTCCCAATCCAATGAGTTTAAATTATCAAAATAATAATGCGGCCTCAAATAGATCATATCCATAAAAGCTCTCTCTTTGGACGCGATTGAATAATTTTCTTTTTGGATTATCCCTTGCGGATTCAACAATATTTCGTCTTTTAATTTCCAGTATTGGATTTTTTGAGAATTTTTTAGCTTTATTTCTCTGGATAAATAACTGGCGACAAAAACTGTTTCGTAATATTGAAATGTCATTCCTTCTCGCCGGGAAACTGTTTCAAAACTGATATAGGCCGGGGTGTATATTTTTGTCGCTAATTCCAGTCTATCATAATTCGATTTTCCATAAATACCTCGGCGAAGCCGAATTAAATCTCCGTTATCCACATAATATTTTATTTTAGCTCTGGTATTTTTTGGATTTTTTTCCTCCCAAATCAAAGCAATTTCACTGATCGTAAAAACCGTTTTTTGGGACTTATATAATTCTAAAATGATATTTTTAGACATTGTGAACTGGAAGTAATAATTATTCTTACTTCCAGTATACATTATTTTGCAATTTTTGTCAAATTACGCAGGTTTACAACTATTTGATTGTTTGGCATGATATAGGAGTAATTAGTTTAAGTAATAATAAAAATGAAAAAACAAAAAATTGATACCAGGTTGGGCGTTGCAATTATTGTTATATCCGTAATAACAGTCGCGACATTGTTGTGGATTTACGAAAAGAACCCGATTGATATAAGACAATCATCAACAAATATTTTGAGCATTCCAAAAACTGATAACCATTATTCAAATAGTGACTATGGTTTTTCCTTGGATCTACCGTACACATTAGACAAATATGTTATCCAGGTTTCACCTAATACAGTAGCAAAAATTTCTTTCCTACTGCCAGCAACAGATCAAAAATTTTTACAATATACCGGCCATAAATTAACTGACACTTTTAACATACTTGCATATCCAAAAAGCGAAATAGATACAATTAGAAAAGAGTGTTCAATGCGAACTTCAAAATATATTTCATATGAGTGCACATTAAATGATGAACAGCCAATTGCAGAAAATAACATGTATTCATTTTATTATCTTAAAGGAGGAGTTGGAATGGGCGCGTATCCTCAGGCGCTAGAAAAAGAAGAATATGAAAAGTCGGAAAATGCATTAAAAACTTTCCAGGTAATGAAATGGTTGTTAAACTTTAATCCTAATGCATGGCATAAATTTATAGATACTAAATACGGATTTGAAGTCGAATATCCAAATAATTGGCGTGGCGGCAGTTCGGATATTCCTAAAATAAACAAGTTAAATCTTATAAGTATATTTTATGAAGGTGGACCTATGAAAAATAGTGCTTTCGGATCTATATTTTTTGGAAAATATGATATTTACAATAATGAATTAACTGGTTCCATAGAAGGCAATACGGAAATACTTAATTCAAAAATCAATATAGTTGGATCAACATCAAAGTTTAAGGAAATTAAAATTGAAGGCGGAAGAGCTTTTTATAGTACAGTTCAAGACACTCTGATACCTAATGAAAGGACAATATTCATTGTTGGTAAAAATGTGATATTTAATGGCAGTATTCAAACTTCGTCAAGTAATATGAACCCTCAAGATCTAAGTGAGCTCGTAGATAAATTATCTCATTTCAAATTTCAATAGTAGACTCTTAAATTTTATAGACAAAGAAAAGGTGGAACAGTTTTGTCCCACCTTTTTGTCAGCATATAGCTGGTTTAAGGAGTATAGTAGATATAGTGAATAACCTTGCCGTCAACATCAACATCTAAAGTTTACAACTTTTGTATTGCTTGGCATAATATCTATATAATCAATTAATTTAAACCATTAAAAATGGGTAAGAAAAAAATTAACACCAAATTGGCTGTTTCAATTATTATCATACTTACAATAACCGCAGGTATTTTTGTGTGGAAATATGAGACTAAAAGATTAGAACCGGCACAACAAATCCAGATAACAGGTGCCATACAGCAAAAAAATCAAATACAAGAACATACAATTTCCAATGCTCCAACTGAAGTAGGTTCACAAAATCAGAGCATGCGGATTGATACATGGAAAATATACACTAATAACAAAGATGGCTATTCTATCAAATATCCGTCCGGATGGATTTCTAATTTTATAGACGGATCGTCTTTTTATGTAAAAGAATTACAAAAATCGGGAGAGCAGTATCCCAGCTCTGGGAATGTTTTGTCAGACAATTTAGAAAATTTAAAAAATATAAACGGAGATTACTTTATTAATATTTCTGCTTACAAAAAAATGGGTACGCATGTAAATTTGAAAGAATGGAGAAAGTATGACGGAACTGATTATCAAAATGTATTAATTCAAGGATATCCCGCGCTTAAATTTGTTGATACGCCGCATAAAAGTTACGATGGGAAAAATAAGGATATGGCTGGTTCGCTTCGGTATTATTTTATCGATAAAAAAAATAACGGCTTTGAAATAAGCATTTGGTATAAGGATACAAGCAATGGAATAGGAGATCGTATAGTTTCTACACTAAGTCTTGCAAATTAATTTAAGCTTTTTTATTTAAAGATAAAAAGAGGGCAGAACTATTTGAAGTTCTGCCCTTTGACCTTTACTGCACTAGCAAGTGTTTATGGTGTGTAGTAGATATACCCAGCAATAGAATATCCACTTACATCAACCATGTGATTTCCAATGGTGTGATATGCAACCCAGTTGGAATCCTGCATTGTTATTTCGGTTCCATTGATACCTGTGACTATCCCCACATGGCCACTACTGAGGGCGCCTGAAGCTCTATTGAAAACAATAATAGAGCCAATCATCGGGGCACTTCCAGTACTATATCCAGCGGATTGCGCTTGATCTAAACAGTCTGCAGCTTCACCATTGCAAGCCGCATAAAGTATGTCAGTTTCATTGCGAACATAAATAACACATTCATCGCCGTCGCCAGAGCTTTGCCTGAAATCTCCCACGGCATTTCTGAATGTTCTGAAAAACTTTGCCGTCAAACTTTTGTCGCCATTCATCATCACGGTCAATGGATTATCGTAAAGATTTGTAGTCCCATCGTCCCAGTAGGCAAAAGCCCAGTCAGTTGACGGTGTTGCTGTGACTGATACATTTTCCGGAGAGAAATCTCCCTGGCATGTATCATCAACACACGAAAGACCTTCTGGATAACTTGAAACTGTTCCGCCTGCTTGAGGACTTAGAATGATAGTAAGCTGGGTGTCAGTTCCAGATCCCAAAGGACCGACTGCAAGGTCGTCAATGTAGTATGTCTGGCTGCGAGAATATAGCGCATTTTCGACCTTCAGAATTTTTACATGTGTTGACGATATTGAGACAGTTGATGACCACGAGCCACCGTCAATACGAGCCTTATAGGTTATGCGCCGTAAAGTCAAACTTGACTTCGACAAAATACCATGTATTGATTGCGATATCGCCGACTTCCGTGCCGCTCGCACAATTTGATGAATTTATAACGAGCTTGCCCGTTGTTGTTGATAAGGGACGCACGCCGACATAGTATCCGGCATACTGAGTTCCATCCGCCTTTGAAGTGGTCAGTAATAGTGATAGGTTGCAATTATTTACACCAACCCAGATGTTTGTCGGTTTATACCAAAATGAAACAGTATCATCAGTGGAATCATTACCCGACAAAATACGAGTTCCCATGGATGCGACATCAGAATCACCGTACATTGCAGAACGATATGCCCGCAAAGACTGTGAATCCGAGTAAGGCATAGAATCTGAAACAGTCAAAGAGCCTGAAACACTTGTCCAGGAGTCTTGGCCGGAGATAGAGCCTAGTGAATATGAATCGAAATTAGTAGCATAAGCCGCACCGGCAGAAGCATTTTTTGAAGACAACAATAAACAGCATGCGAAAACAAACATCCACAACGAGATAAACTTTTTCATCACTTCCTCCTCTTGGGTTTCAGTTAAAATAGGTTTGATATCCTTGGCTTCCTTACTACTTTACTAACGCTACTTTTTCACCCCCTTTCTTAATATTGAGTTGTTAAGATACAAATATGAATATATCTGTAAACAGCTAGATTATCAATCGTTTACTAATCTTTTTCGCATCCATTCGTTCCCGCTAAAAATCCCAGTGTCATCCAAAGTAAGAAATTGCCTTGTTGAATATCCCAAAGGTAATGATCAAAAAACATGATAAATAAGAGCCCGATAAAAATGGCGCCAAAAGTATTTTTAAGGTTTTCTGTTGTTTTACTTTGCAAAGCTGGAGATTGTTCCACGATTGCTTTGTGTTCTAAAATTGTTTCACACTTGTCCCGTAGCAAAGGAATGTTCCACGTGGAACATTCCTTTTGCTCCTGGGATGGAATATTTTTAAAAACATAAACTAAAAATACAATAAAGAACACAAACCCAATTAATCCCAATTCACTCCCAACAAGCAGAAATACATTATGCACTGGTTCTAACATCCAATTTTCTTTTATAACAGGCAATTTTTCCATGTTAACAACAAACTGCGAATTTCCTATGCCAAAAATAAGCGTTTTTAGATCTTCTATTGTTCCACGCCCGCCTGCAATGCTTTGTATAGCAATGCGGGCAGGTGAAACACTCACATAGACGGACCGTTCATCTAAACTTTTTATCAATAACGAATTCCAATCTGGTTTTAATATGAAAATAGAAAAAAATAAGATTAATCCAGCAATAACCAGGAGCCTTTTCTTCTTTATAAAAAAGTTAATAATTATTCCACGCTTGTCCCGTAAGATGTTCCACGCTTGTCCCGTAGGATGTTCCACACCTGCCTGCCGGCAGGCAGGTGGAACATTCATATAAGCATAATATACTAATCCCAAAATAAGGCTTAAAATAGCCGATTTTGAGAAAGTTAAAATTAGCGCCAAAAGTTGAATGCCTAAAAATATCTTTATTATTGTTCTACGCTTGTTTAGCAGATTGTTCCACACTTGCCTGCCGGCAGGCAAGTGGAACATTTTATAATAAAGCATTGATACAAAAATAGAAAAAACCAAAAATCCACCCAGAATATTCGGATGGGGAAAAAGCCCATAAGCTCTGATAAAAGCTCCTCCGTTTAAAATAACTTTAGCTACTCCGGCAATATCTGGTGAAACTAGGCTTTCTTTAAGCCAAAATAAACCAATTGAGTGTTGCAGAAAAAATTGGATAATCCCAATTATAGCTTGAAATAAGCCAATAATCATTATTAAGCTAAATATTTTCTTTAAAATTGTTCCACGCTTGCCCCGTAGAATGTTCCACGCTTGCCCCGTAGAATGTTCCACGCTTGCCCCGTAGGATGTTCCACGCTTGCCCCGTAGGATGTTCCACGTGGAACATTTCTGCTGGGGTGGAACATTTCTACTGGAGTGGAACATTCCTTCCGGGATGGAACATTCCTTCCGGGATGGAACATTCCAATAAAAGAATCTAACCACGACAAAAACATACAGAAGATAAAATTCCAGAATTTTCATTGATCTAAAAATGGAGACAATTTTGTTTTCTGCCCAGATAAAGGAAATAAAGGACCAAACAACTAAGACTAGTGGCAATAAGATATAAACCATTATTCCACGCCTGCCCCGGAGCAAATAATTGTTCCACGCTTGTCCCGTAGAATGTTCCACGTGGAACATTCCTTCTGGGATGGAACAATTATTTTGCTTCTGGGGTGGAACATTCTTTAATATTGACAATATATCTATTTTATTGTATAGTATAGTAATAATCCCGGTGAGTATAGCCAGTCCTAAGATGATATCGGATAAATATAGATAAGTACCCGCGTATTCATTAAACTCTCCGCGCAAAGGTAAAAACCAAAGAACTTTTCTGATAGTTAAAGTGAAAGTCAAAAGGAAACCGTAAAAAAACCAGATCTCCGGTTGAACTTTAAAATTTTTCCAGAGTTTTAATAAGATCGCCATATTACTTCTATTATACTATAGATTAGACTTTTTAACGCAAAAAGGCTACTATGAAAATATTGCTAAAAATTAGCAAATTGAAAAAATGTTTTTTAAAAACAAAATCTATCCAATGGAGGTGAATTATGTCATCAATTTTAGAACATCCGCCGCTTGAGATTGGTGATATAACAGCCAAATTACCAATAATCCAGGGCGGAATGGGCGTAGGAATTTCTTTGCACCGTTTGGCGGCCGCCGTAGCCAATGAGGGCGGAATTGGAATTATCGCCACTCCCAACATCGGAATGTTGGAACCGGATTTTCTAAGCAACTATCAGGAAGCGAATGTTCGCGCGCTAAAAGAAGAGATTCAAAGAGCCAGAAAATTAACCAGGGGAATTATCGGTGTCAACATCATGGTAGCCCTGACTACCTTTGGCAGTTTAGTCAAAACTGTCGTTGAAGCAGGCGCTGATATTATTTTTTCCGGCGCCGGATTGCCGCTGCTTCTTCCTGGATTTTTACAGAAAGATTCCAAGACGAAATTGGCGCCGATTGTTTCTTCCGGTCGAGCGGCCAGGATAATCGCCAAGAAGTGGACCCAAAATTACAACTACCCTCCCGATGCCGTTGTAGTTGAAGGTCCTTTGGCCGGGGGACATCTTGGATTTAAAGAAGAAGACATTGACAATCCTGAATTTATTTTGGAAAAACTCGTTCCGGAAGTAATTCGGGAGTTGCGGCCCTTCACAAAAAAAGATGGCAAGCCGATTCCGGTAATCGCGGCGGGTGGAATTTATACCGGAGAGGATATTCGCAGATTTCTTCAGCTGGGCGCGGCAGGCGTGCAAATGGCAACCAGATTCGTTACTACGCACGAATGCGACGCCAATATCAGATTCAAGGAGGCCTACATCAGGGCCCGTAAATCTGATATTATAATCATCCAAAGTCCCGTTGGAATGCCGGGAAAAGCCATTCGGAATTCTTTTCTGGATGAAGTAAGCCGTGGCAAAAGGAAGCCATTTACATGTCCTTACCACTGCTTGAAAACATGCGAATTGGAAAAAAGTCCTTTTTGCATTTCTTTCGCGTTAATAAACGCGCAAAAGGGAAATCTGGATCGCGGCTTCACGTTTTGCGGAGCCAACGCTTATCGGGCGGAAAAAATAATTTCCGTTCACGAGCTTATGGAAACTCTCAAAGAAGAGTATCAAGAAGCGTCCAGCAAAGAAAAAACATAAACTACCATCCCGGATCGCGCGGTGAAATTCACAACGCGGTCCGGTTTTTATTTTTTTTGACTAACAATATTTTCCTGATATGATATTATGGATTTATTCACCAACTGAATGGGCCTATAGTAAAGCGGTATTACGCGTCCATGGCATGGATGAGTCTGGGGTTCGACTCCCCATAGGTCCACCAAATTGAATTAGTCGCCTCGCTCGGGGCTTCGCCCCTCGCTTCGGCGGGCAGTTTTGCGAGCAGGGCAAAGGGTTTTTTGAAATCAATTTCCAGCCGTTCCGCCGCAAGGCGGCGGTTCGAGCCGATTTTTTTGAGATAATTTTTCATTTCCGAAAAATTATCTTGCAAAGCGAGATTTTTGGCTTGGTTGGCTTCTAAAA
>Ga0210051_1003500_pt1 | contig 15566 bp, 7 predicted proteins | sample CryGey092014_all_FD_185464 | JGI IMG/M metagenome (GOLD analysis project Ga0210051, IMG submission 185464) | Groundwater microbial communities from aquifer - Crystal Geyser CG23_combo_of_CG06-09_8/20/14_all (SPAdes) (version 2) | ecosystem: Environmental > Aquatic > Deep subsurface > Groundwater ...
TTAATCGTGCGGGCCCCAGGGAATGTCGGGCGGGAGGTTTGGCGGGCGGATCCAGTTGAGCCAGCCGCCTTTGTGGCTTTTGGGGGATGGGGGAGTGGAATCGATTCGCACCAGGAGCAGGCTGACCGCCAGTCCGGCCGCGCCCAGCCATTGCATGAGCGTCAGGCTTTCTCCCAGCCATAAATGGCTGAACGTGATTGCCACCAGCAATTCGCTCAAGCCGAGCAGGGCGGTCTGCATTCCCCCCAAATGTTTGACCCCCAGGAATAGCGCCAGCCGCGCAAAGAACGTCACCAGCGTCAGCCCGATGACCGGCCACCAGGAGACGTTTGTGGCCGGAAGTTGCGGGTTGAACAGGAGAAAGGCTGGGATGACGACCACGCTCATGGCGAGCAGGGTGTACAGGGTCACGGTGGGGGCCGGCACGTCATAGAGCACGCGCTGGTTAATCGGCAGGTGCAGGGCATACAGGAGCGAGCCAGCCAGCATCATCAGCACGCCGGCCCAATCCACATCGCTGGATCGTCCGCCGGTCAACAGGAGCACGGCCAGGGTCGCGAGCGAGATGCGGAAGATGGTCATGCGGCTGACGGGGTGGCGGTCAAGCAATAACCAGAAGGCCAGAAAAAACGGGTAGAGCGAGTAGAGCATCTGGCCGACAGAGGCGGGCAGGCGCGCCAAAGCCATGTAATAAAAAATTGACCCCAAGCCATTGATGACCCCCGCCAGCGTGCAACCCGCCAGCCCAACCGGGTAAATGAAAAGGAATGGGCGTTTGAACAGCGCGACGATCAGGATGAGCAACGCGGCCGCGAAGCCGGTGCGCAGGGCTACCACGGCCAGGGGCGAAAATCCGAGCAGGATGGCCTGCCGGCCCAGCACGGGCGCCAGTCCGAGCAGGAAGGCCGAGACCAGCGCGGCCCGAATCCCTTTGGTGCGCTCCGTTTTCATCATCGTTATCGGTCAATTCAAGGACAGGTCAGACAACGGTCAATTCAAGGATAGGCCAGACGACAGACAATTCAAGGACAGGTCAGAGACCTGCGAAGTACGATCAATGGATCAGCGACCGGACCTCCTCGAGGAATTCGTCGTTCAGGAAATCCCCTTTTTGCATCAGAGCCTGGATCTGCCCCGTGAGCCGGCTTTTCTCGTCGGGTGTCAGTTCCTTGGCGGATGCGACGATGACCGGTATTTCAGCGGTGTCCTCTCTTGCCCTCAGCGCGTCCAGGACGGCGAACCCGTCCATTTCGGGCATCATCAGGTCGAGGATCACGAGGTCGGGTAGTTCCTTCTGAATGAGTTCCAGTCCCGATTTGCCGCTCGACGCTTCGAAGATTTGGAAGTCGCCCTGCGATTGCAGGATGCGGCGGATCAGGCGGCGGGACTCGGGGTTGTCGTCCACGATCGCGACCCGCTGGAAGCGGTCCGGCGCGACGCTGGACAGCGCGGCCAGCAGGCCTTCCTCGGGTTTTTCCTCTTCCTTTTCCGGCAGGATAACATTGCGCGACCAGTTCTCACCCAGCACGGATTGCTCGGCGGGCATGGTGTGCCCGGTGCAGTTGATCACAACCACGTCGGTGGGTTTGATCGTCCCGGCCCGGATCAACTTGAACAGGCCCGCAAAGGACACCGCCGCGGCGGGTTCGGCAGAGACGCCTTCCATTTTCGCTAAAATATGCATGGCGCGGAAGGCTTCCTCATCCGTCACGCTTTCGAAGACGCCGTGGGTATCGTCCACCTGTTTGCGAAGCATGACGTAGGCGCGCCCGGGGTCGCCGGTGGCGAGGGTTTCGATGTGAGTGCGCGGCGTGGTGACCGGCTCGGCCTGTTCCAGTCCCTTTTTCCACGAGTTGACCATCGGCGCGCACCCGTCCGCCTGGATGGGCGCCATGGCCGGGATGCGATCCACCAGTCCCATCTGGCGCAGTTCGCGGAATCCCTTGTACACGCCCAGCGGGCCCATCCCGCCGCTGATGGCCTGAACGTACCAGTCGGGTGTGCGCCAGCGCGGTGTATCTCCGCCGGTCACCGGGCCGAGCAGGGCGGTGAGTTGCTCGCTGATCTCGAAGGCGATGGTCTTCATGGCTTCGATGGAGGTGATCGTGCGCGCGCCCATGTCGAGATACAGTCCGCGTTGGCGCGCGAACTCCGCCGCCAGCTGCTTGGCCTGGTCGTAGGAGGCCGTCACCTTGATCACCTGGCTTCCGTACAGGGCGATCTCCCGCATCTTGACCGCCGGGACGAGGCTGGTGACAAAGGCCCAAAGTTTGATGCCTGCCCGGGCCGCGTAGGCCGAGTAGGCGATGGCGACGTTGCCTGTGGAGGCGGCCACCATTTCGGTGATGCCTGCCTCCTTGAGCGCGGCAATCGTGACCGCGGCCTGGCGATCCTTGAAGGAGCCGGTCGGCCCCTGACGCTCGTCTTTGATGAACAGGTTGGGAGTCCCCAGCATCATCCCGAGGTTGACGGCCTGGATCAACGGCGAGCCGCCCTCGCCGAGGCTCAAGGTCGGATTGGGGTTGCGAATCGGCAGGAGTTCGCGATACCGCCACAAGTCGAAGGGACGAGCCGGTAATTTCCGGGGCAGGCTCTGCGCCAGCGTTGCATAGTCATATTCCGCTTCGCGCCACTGGCTGTTGCAACGCGGGCAGTTGATGGAGGACGGGAAGTAGGGCGCGGTGTGGCCGCAGTCGAGGCACTTAACGACAAAAGACATGAGGTTATGGTTTGACGTGTTTGAGGGCGCGCTCCAGCGTGCTCAGCAATTGTTGTTCATTGAGCGCGCTTTTCTGGATCATGCGCTGGCCGAAATCCTGCAACATTTTCTGTTGTTCCAGGGTCAGGTCGCCGCCGCTGACCACGATGACGGGCACCTCGCGCAGTTTTTCCGAGGAGCGCATTTTTTCGAGCAGGGTGAAACCGTCCATTTCGGGCATGAACAGGTCGAGGATCAAGGCGTGCGGTGTGCGCGCCTGGACGGCTTCCCAGCCGTTGCGTCCGCCTTCGGCCAGGATCGGGCGGTAGCGTCCGTTTTCGGATAACATGCGGCCGATCAGGCGCAAGTCGTTCGGATCGTCATCCACGATGAGCACGTCGCGGATACTGCCGTCAACATTCAGGCGGTCGAGCACATTCAGGATGTCATCTTCGAGGATAGGCTTGACGAGGTAATCCGCCGCGCCCAGGCTGAATCCTTTTTCCCGCTCTTCGACGATACTGCATACAATGACGGGGATGTCGCGCGTTTCCGCATTGGATTTGAGATCGTTGAGCACGCGCCAGCCGTCGTAGCCGGGCATCATGATGTCGAGTGTGATGGCGAAGGGTTTCAACTGCCGGACGCGTTCGACCGCCCGCGAGGGATCGCCCAAGGGGACGACCTGATAGCCCTGCGGCTGGAGATAGCGCTCGTACAGGCTGACCACCTGCGGGTCGTCGTCAATGGCGAGGATGATGCGGTTGCCCGGCGGGGTACCCAGTTCGGTTTTTCCGCGGAAGGCAGGCAGGGTGAAGAAGAAGGTACTGCCCCGGCCCGGCGCGCTTTCCACGCCAATGCGCCCGCCGTGCATCTGGATCAGGTGGTTCGAGATGGACAGTCCCAGCCCCGAGCCGCCGCTTTTGCGCGTGGGCGATGCGTCCACTTGCGAGAAGGGCTGGAAGAGTTTCTTCTGGTCTTCGGACGCGATGCCGGGGCCGGTATCCGTTACGCTGACGGTGACCTCCGGGTGTCCGGTGGGGCTGTCCTTGACGCTGGCCTGCACGGTGATGGAACCTTCGTCGGTGAATTTGGCGGCGTTGGAAAGCAGGTTGAGCAAAACCTGGCGGATGCGCATGGCGTCCGCGCGCACGGTGGGCAGGTCGGCGGGCAGGTCGCGGTGCAGGGTGATTGGTTTATCCTTGAACAGCCCGGTGATGGTGGACATGACGCTGGAGGTGAGTTCCGCCAGGTTGACCTCATCGAAGGTCAGCTCCATCTTCCCGGCTTCGATGCGCGAGAGGTCGAGGATGTCGTTGATCAAGCCGAGCAGGTGCTGGCCTGAGTTGTGGATGGCAAGCAGGTCCTGCTGTTGCAGGTCGGTGGTGGCGCCGTCTATGCCTTTCAGGATGACGCGCGAGAAGCCGATGATGGAATTGAGCGGCGTGCGCAGTTCGTGGCTCATGTTGGCCAGGAACTGACTCTTGAGGCGGTCGGCTTCGCGCATTTCCTTGACGGCCTGCATCGAGAGTTCGTAGGAACGCGCGTTGTCAATGGCGATGGCGATCTGGTCGGCGAGGCTCTGAAGCACGGCGATATCGTCTTCGCTAAAGGCATTGACCTGGGTGGATTGAATGTCCAGCGCGCCGATGGTGCGGGAACCTACTCGCAGGGGCAGGGCGGCCTCCGCGCGGGTCTCAGGCAGGAGCGGGTTGAATTTGTGGGATTCGCTGGCGGCGGTGTCGTTGACAACGACGGCGCGCCCGCTTTCGGTCACTCCGCCAACGACGGATTTGGAGCCGACCTGCAGGCTGTGCTTCTGGCGCAACATTTCCGCGCCGGCCTCGCCCGTGGCGGCCTGCAGGATGGCCTGGAAGCCGGTTTCTTCGGTGACGAAGATACCGGCGTGGTAAAAGCCAAATCGGTCGCGCACCAGGTTCACGGTCCGCGAGAAGAGCGTGGGCATGTCCAATGTGGAGGTGACCAGCCGCCCGATCTCGGCCGTCGCAAAGAGATATTCGTTGCGGCGTTGGAGGGTCTCTTCAGCTTTTTTGCGGTCGGTGATGTCACGCACGGTGCCGCGAAAACCAGTGACGCTTCCATCGGCAGTTTTTATCAGAGACACGGAAGATTCGACAGATCGCAGCGTTCCATCCTGGCGCGCCACATCCCAGTTGAAGGCTTGTTCCGGAATCCCCGTTCGGAAGACCCGGTTATAGGTCTGGAAGACAGTTTTTGCCTGCTCAGGGGGCATGAACTGGCGATTGTTCATCCCAATCATTTCATTCGCGGAGCGTCCGAATAAGCGGGTTAGCGCAGGGTTCAAAAATGTTAAGTTACCCGCCGTATCCACCTCATAGTAGCCGTCTTCGATATTCTCCAGAATGGATCGAAAACGATCTTCGCTTGCGCGCAACACTTCTTCCACCCGCTTACGTTCGGTGATGTCCTGCCAGATGCTGACGAAGTGTGTGATCTGCCCGGCGGCGTCGCGCACCGGGGTGATGCTTTGTTGCACGATGAAAAGCTCGCCGTTCTTGCGGCGGTTTGTCACCTCGCCGGTCCATGCGTTCCCGCCCAGGATGGTGTCCCATAAGCCCTTGTAGAAGGGTTGGTCGTGCAGGCCGGACTTGAACAGGCGCGGCGTCTGCCCGACGGCCTCCTCGAAGGTATAGCCGGTCTGCGCGGTGAAAGCCGGGTTGACCCAGGTGATCCTGCCGTCCAACTGTGCCAGCACGACGGTATTGGCGGCGGTTTCGAGGGCGGCGCCTTGCAGTCGCAGGGTCTCCTCGGCTTGTTTGCGGGCGGTAACGTCGCGTGCAACCAGGAAGACCTGGTTCTCGGTCAATTTCGAGACACTGCCGTCGAACCAGTATTCCGTCTGGTTGATCGTCAGCGGGTATTCCACATAGAGAGTTTCTCCTGTTTCCAGCGCTTTAGTGATGGCAGACATGATGATCTGTGAGATCTCAGCGGGAAGCACTTCTTTAATTAATTTCCCAAGCATATCCTGCGGAGGCTGGAACAGGCGCGACGGGTTGGTGGGCGCGATCCGGATATAGCGGCCATCGCGGTCGTAAACGATGATGACATCGGTCATGGCCGCAAAGAGCGAGCGCAGTTCGGCTTCGGAGCGCTGGGTGGAATCGAACAGGCGGGCATTCTGGATGGCGATCGCCGCCTGCGGAGCGAAAGCGCGCGCAAGCGCGGCGCTCTCCTGGGAGAAAGCGTTGGGATTGTTCTCGTCGAGGATCAGGATGCCGATCACGTCCGGACCGACGATGAGGGGCGCGCCCAACCAGGAGCGGATGGCGGCTGTTTCGGGAAGAACCTCCCAGCGCGGGTCGTCCTGGGTGTCGTTCAGGATGACAACCTCCCGCGACTTTACGATCTCCAGCATCAATTTGTCTTCTTCCAACGGCCGCAGGAAGCGGTCCGGCGGACTTTCGAGCGCGACCGTGCGCTCCTGGTCCCGGCTGATGCCGCCAATCTGCAACCGGCGCCCATTTGGTTCGAGGAGTTGGACGGAGGCCGTGCGGAACGGAATGAGGCGGGGCAATTGTTCGAGCAGTTGTCGCACCACCTCGTTCAGATCTAGGGAGGAACTGGCGATGCGCGCCATCTCTGCCAGCGTATCCGCGATCTGGCGGCGGTATTGTTCCTGCCCATACAGGCGGGAATTCTGAATGGAAATGGCGGCCTGTCCGGCAACCGCCATCAGCAGGTCGCGGTCATGTTCATCGTAAACGTTGGGTTCGGTGTACGATTGCGCCGCCATGACGCCGATCACCTGGTCGCCGAGGAGCAGGGGGACGCCCAGCCAGCAACTTGCCGGTTCGCCCACAACTTCGATCCCCATCTTTTGCATGGCTTCGGTTACATTTTCAGGGATCAGGATTGGTTTGCGCGCCCGCAGGACGTGGCCTGTCAATCCTTTGTCCGCTGGGATGGTGGTGATGTTCAAGTCTATGACCGATTCGGATACGTTGAACGGGAACGTCACTTCGTTCCGTTCCGGGGAATACAAGCCGATGTAAAAATTCTTTGCGCTAATCAGGCGTTCCACGCCGCGATAGATTTCGGGTAAAACCTGGTCCACATCCAGTAGGGCTGACAGTTTTTGGTTAAGCTCGTTGAGGGCGTCCAATTCCCTGGTGCGCGTCTGGGTCTCTTCAAACAGGCGCGCGTTTTGGATGGCAATGGCGGCCTGGCTGGATATGGCCGTTAGCAAATCTCGATGGTGTTCGGTAAACAGGTTCGGGGTCTCGATGCTTTGAAGGCCAATGACGCCCAGCACAGACTCGCCCACCAGCAGGGGCGCTCCCAGCCAGCACTGCGCCATGCGGGTGTCCCCAAGGGTAATGACTTCAATCCCCAAATTTTTCATGTGGCCGGACATGTCATCGGGGATGAAGAGCGGTTCGCACGTGCGCAGAACGGTATCGGTCAGGCCGTTGCCCAGTTTGCGCGGCGGTACCTGGACTCGTTCACGGTCGTTGATCACGAAGATCGGGGTGATCTCCTGTTTCGCTTCGTCGTACAATGAGACAAACAGGTTGGTGGTATCCATCAAGCGGCTGGCGTACTTGTAGACGGCCCCGGCAATGGCTTCGATGCTCAACAAGCCAGTGAGCTCGCGTCCCATTTCGTTGAGCGCCGCCAGTTCCTCGGCGCGCGAGCGGGTTTCCTGGAAGAGGCGCGCGTTTTCGAGCGCCTGCGAGAGCTGGTCGGTCACCTGCCTGACGAGCAATTGTTCGTTCTGGTCCCAACTGCGCCCGGCCGTCTCATCCACCACCTGGAGCGTGGCCCAGTTGAGGCTGTCCATTTGGAAGGCCAGCGACATGCTGGACGGGGTGTCCGCCCCGCCGCGCCGGGCAATGGATACCGATTCCAAAGGCGGAAGCGTTCCGGTCTGTGTGAGCGCAGGCGCGCGTGACACGGGTCTGGTCGCGGCGGGATGGGCGGAACTGACTGCGGGCTTTTTTTCGACGGGCCGGGAGGGCGTCTTCCGGGCGGACTTTTCCCTGGCGCCGTGCGGCTTAAGCCGTACCACATCGTCCCGACGTTGTCCCGAATCTCTTGCGGGATGCTTTTTCGGGAGGGCAGGTGTGGATGGTTTGGCCGATTCGTCCTGCATGCCCTCGAAGAGATCGTCAAGCCGTTTGCTGGTTGGTTTCTTTGGCATATTCCATTAACTCCTCAGCCAGCACGCGGTATTGCAGGGAACCGCGGCTGGAGGGCATGTAGCGCGTGATGGGTTGCCCGGCAATCGGACTTTCACGCAATTTGGTATCCATTTCAATCACGGTCTCGAACATGCCGTCGCCGAACGTGGAAACCAACTGTTCGTAAATACTGCGATGGGTGCGGTTGCGGCGGTCCAGCAGGGTGACCAGGATGCGATAGGCCAGGTTTGGGTTGGCTTCCTTGCGGATGCGGCGGATGACCGTCATCATGTTCCGCAGGGCGTAGGCCGAGAAATATTCCGCCTGCGTGGGGATCAGCAACAAGTCGGAGGCGGCCAGGGCGTTGAGCGTGATGGCCCCAAGAGACGGTGGGCAATCCAACAGGGTGTAATCGTACGAAAGGCTGGGAATCGCTTCCAGCGCGGCGCGCAGGGTGGTCAAATAATTGGTGCGCACCGGCAGGAATTGCTCGGCGCTTTCGATGCGGGCGTTGCACGGCACCAGGTCGAGGCGCTCGAAGTCGGTCTTGTGGATCGCGCCCTGGAGCGGCGCGGATTCGATCAGGACGTTGGCGGAGGTCTTCGAGGCCTCGCCCGGCTCAAATCCAAGCGCCAGCGTCAGGTTGGCCTGCGGGTCCATGTCCAGCAATAAAACCCGGTGACCCAGTTCGGCTAGCGCGCCTCCCAGGGAGAGCGTGGTGGTCGTCTTGGCGACGCCGCCTTTTTCGTTTGAAATGGCAATGGTGTACGTCATAGGCCTGACTCCAATCAACCGGCTTCCTGGCCGTTGTTTTCGCGGCCGGGAAGATGCGCGGAGACAACTTGCGGGATGATCTCGACCCGGCTTACATTCAGGACGTGTTGCAGTTCCTCGATGGCGGTTCGGATCATGACCTGCGGGTCGTTTGTTTCCCGGATCCTGGAGGTGATCTCGGCGACGGCATGTTCGCGGGCCGCGCGGCCGGAGGTCTCCTCGAACAGGCGCGCGTTTTCAAGCGCCAGCGCCAGGCGTTCGGCGGTGGCCTCGATTACGGCGATCTCGTCCTCGGTCCATGCGCGATCGGGATCGGCGGAACGAATATCCAGGATTCCGATCACCTGGTTTTGCAAGCGGATCGGTACTGCGACTGCCGATATCGTTGCTTGTGTGTCTGATTTTCGGGCCGGTGTGGCAACCACCATTCGCCCGGTCTTGAGCGCATTTTGCACTTCATCCCATTCCACCGGCTCGTTGATAAGATGACCCGCCCCGGCGGCATGGTAATACCCCAGGGCAGATTGCTCGGTTTTGCGTTCCCAGGCGCGGTTGATGAAGTCGCCATACAAGGACTGCGATTCTGCCAGCGCCTGCCGGGATTCTGAAATAAGACGGGCGTTTTCGATGGCAATGGCGACCTGGTCGGCCAAAATGCCAATGGTTTCCACATCTTTCTCGGTGAAAGCATTGGCCTCGATGCTTTGCGCATCCAGTACGCCGATGATGCGTCCGCGCAGGCGGAGGGGCAATGCCATTTCAGAGCGCGTTTCGGGCATGTCGGGGTTGTTGAAGTAGGTCGCGTCCTCGCCGACATCCAGGGCGATGCGCGGCTCACCACTGGCGGCCACATGTCCGACGATGCCGACCTGGCCCACGGGTAATTTGTGTCCACGCGCGATCATGCGTTTGCCGCCAGGGCTGTTGGAGGCCCGCAAGACGGCGTTGTCGCGGACGGGATCGAGCAGGAATACGCCCACGTGATAGAAGCCGAAGCGTTCGCTGACCAAATTCGTGACCAGTGTGAGCAGGTTTTCGAGATTGACTTCGGTGGAGACGGCGCGCGCCACTTCGCTGACCACCTGGAGCTCCTCCGCGCGCTTCCCGCTTTGGAGGGTCGCCTGTTCCAGGTCGGCGGTGCGTTCCGCCACGCGTTGTTCGAGGCCTGAAATTAAGTCGCGCAGGCGGGCGGTCATTGAGTTGAAGGCGTTCGCAAGAATGCCGAATTCATCGTTGGAGGTTGCGGTTGCGTAAGCCTGGATATTTCCCTGTGTAACTTCCTGGGCGATGCCGGCTAATTTGATCAGCGGAGATGTTAATGTTTGCGCCAGGGCGAGCGCAGAAATTGCCGCGGCCAGGCTAATAAGCAATGCCAGCAGGGTTGTGGTTAGAGTCTGTCGCTGCACTGGCGCGAGCAGGATGTCTTGCTCCAGGGAATAGATGACCACCCAGGGGCGGGTTGTCATGCTGGCGATGGCAAGCGCATTGGCGGTTGGTTCTTTTTTGTTTTCGCTGGCGCTGCTTTCCTGGATGGTCAGGAATGATTGGCCGGATTGCAAGCCGTCTTCGATTGCGGGTAGGTTGGCGGAGAATTGATCGGCTGTGCCGTTCGGCAGTTGACCGGCGCTTTGTAGCTTCGCCAGCGCGGCTGTGTCAAGCGGCACAAGGGATTTGAAAACGATTTCGGGTTGCGCGCCGTTGGCGAGGAAGATGTGGTTCTCATCCAACAGCATGGCAAAGGAGCCTGGGCCGCTCAGGTTGGTGCTTTGGGCAATAATCTGCTGCAAGACAGAAGCATTGTATTGGATGCGTAAAACGCCGACTGTTTCATGCGCCGAATCGCGCACAGGCGCTGAAAAATAGAAACTATTGTCCTTGTAGAAAACAGGCGAGAGCGTTGGCAGGCCTGCGCGCAGCGTTTGTTTGAAATATTCCAGATTCGATATGTCATTGCCTTCATTGGCACTGAATGAATCGGCGACATCAATTCCGCTCAAATTAAATAATGAGTAGGAAAGGATGTTAACTTGATCCCTGCGGTTGAACGCTGTCAGGATCGCCTCAACTTTTGGAAGTATGCCCGGATGTTCGCCAGGGGATACAAGCATATCGGTCAGGTCGGATATCTGTGCTTCCGTGCGTAGAACATCCAGGTTGGTTTGGATAAAAACATCCAAATTTGCGGCGCTTTGAGAGGCAATCACTCGTAATTGTTCGTTGGCGTTTTTCTTTAAGTGAGATTCCAAAGCGCGCGTGTTGATGATCGCCAGAATTCCAAGCGGCGTAAGCGCAACGACTAAAAAGGCAATCACCAAACGGGCGCGTACCGCGCGGATGATCTGCGTTATGTAAACAAGAAGGACAACCAGCGTTATCCCAAAGACGATCTGCAGGGCGATTTGAAGATTGTTTGGAAGGTTAAATCTAAATGGAAGATGGAGGTAGTCTGTTGCCAGCAACAGGATGGACGCGAATACGGCGCTGGCATTCATCCACCTTCTGTTTTGCGGGGGCAGGAGAAGATACGAAACCGTGATTGCCACGGCCGGCAGTAATATAGCCAACACCCAGCTTACGCCCGCGATTAAAATATTTCCGAGCAGGAATGCCGCTTCTGAAGAGCCAATCAATATCCATGCCGCCAGGTGCGGGCGGCCTCTTCTCATCAAAATAATACTGGCAACCGCCGCCAGCGCCGTAACAAATGTGACGCCGCCGGTTGCCCATAGCTGCCATGCGCCGTTATACCAGGCCAGGGCAATCAGACTAACCAGTGCGAGGCCCACGCCAAACAAGACGATACGCCCAAGATTGATGGCTGTCTTCGTGGTCTCTGGTGGATTCGTTGCTGGATGGTCTGTTGGCGGAGTGGACATGGCCGATTCCTTTAGGGTCTTTTCCTGGCAGAAGCCTGAACAGATATTTTTGTTAGCGCGCCAAACCGATGGGGCGGCAGGTCAATTGCGAAGCATCCCTGTGGGACTGCCGCCAAAACAGGCTGTCATCCCAGCGCTTTGGCGCGCCATATATTTTTTATCTACCGTACATTGCGTTCCTGGCAGGCTTGACACAATGTACGGAGGAGATAGTTTTAAATTACGGGACAAACGCCATTACGGATAGCGGCGTTCCTGAACCATCTTTCAGGCGCAGGATGCCTAATACCAACGTTGTGCCGGTGGGAGGAAGTTGATCGAGATTGGTTACGCACTCGAGGACAATACCGTTCACTTCTGTGACCTGGGTGTTGGTCGCGTACGAGGTGTCCTGGCCTGGGTCCGCGCCGTGTGTGTCTATGCCCACGCCGGCGATTTTTCGCTCATCTAATAAGAAGCGGGTGGTTGCGCCATCGAAGCCGGGAAAGTGCAGGCCGCCATCGGCATCTTCATTGAAGAAGGCTTTTGGATCGTTCCATTTTTCCTGCCAGCCTGTGTATAGCAACACCACGCTTCCGGCTGGGATTTTGCCATGTTCTTTTTCCCAGGCTAGCACGTCGTCTTTGGTGAGAGCATAATCGGGGTTATCGGCGGTCTGGGCGCGGATGTCGATCACGACGGCTGGCACGACCAGCGATTCGGGTGTATAGGCATCGATGCCTGTGCCATTTTCGTGGAAGGAGTTGGCCGCGTTCATGTGGGTGCCGCTGTGTTCGCCCATGGAGAAACGGCGCAGGTAATAACCGTCGGTTGCGAATTCAGCGACAGTCTCAAACACGACGGGCGGGTCACCAGGCCAAAGCGGAATGTTCGTATCAATGACGTGGCTCAAATCCACTACTTTTGAATAGTTAATGGATTTTTGGTTTGTTTGCGAGGCGCTGCTGCAAGCCGTCAGGATGGCAAGCAGGCCAAGCGTTCCAAGGACGATGCGCATTTTCTGTATCATTTTATACTCCTGTGGTGGTGGTTTATTGGGCAGGCAAAAAGCTTGCGTCAAGCATAAGGTTAATATCCGGCGCGCTGGTCAGGTTGCCGGTGCTGATCAGGAAATCAATGTAAAGCTGGGTGGTAAAGTAAATGGAGGATGTATCCGCGCCGGGGTTTTGAGAGAACGCGGCCAGGTTATCTTGCAGGTTATAGAGCTTGTCGCCTTCGAATGAGACATCTTCGATGTTCAGGCCGGCTTGCTTTGCAATAATTTGAGCGGCCTCGTCAGGATTCGCGCGGGTAAACTCAAGCGCTTCGAGCCAGGCGGCGATAAAGGCGCGCACATCCTCGGGGCGTTCCTTTAAAATTTTGGTGCGAAATACGAGCAGGTCGGCAATCAAGCCGGGCGTGTCTGCGCTGGTAAAGAGAATATGCTGTCCGTTGGCAAGCGCCTGGGATGTGTACGGCTCCCAAGTGTGGCCGGCGTCCATCTGCGCGGGAATAGCATCTAGCACTGCTTCGGCATTTAAGTTTACCAATGTCACATCTTTCAGGCTGACATTGCCAGACTTAAGCATCTCGCGGACGAAAAGTTCGCCAAAGGTACCCAGCGCGGCGCCAATGCGTTTGCCGCGCAGATCTGCAATGGTGGCAATATCGGCGGACGCCACAATTTGATCCGCTCCGTCAGAAACATCCGTGATGAAGACGGCTCTCAGATTGTCGTTTTTGACGATTGCGACCAAATCTCCGGCCACGAACAATCCACCGTCAATTTTCTCAGCCGCCAGGTCTGGCATGGCTTGGTCAAATATTTCGTAAAGAACCGGTTCCACTTGCACGCCATGTTTTTCAAAAAAACCTTTTTCCTGGGCGACCAGGGTGATCCAATCGCCAGGCCATTGTGTCCACTCGATGCGCAGGGGCGGTCTTGGGGCTGGCGTGTTGGCTGGCGCACAGCCTGCCAGCGCGCTGAACACGAGCAGTACAAGGACGATCAGGCGGAAAAAGCGATGGAGTGACATGGTGAAATCCTTTCTGTGATTCCTTTGGTGGTTTAGCTTCGACTCTCCTCGCGGAGACCGGTTTGAATCTGAATCAGGACATCCGTCCCGTTCAAGGCCTGGCTAAGCTCCTGGGCGGTGGTTTGTAAAATATTTTCCATGCGGATGTTGCCGCTGATCTTGGAGGCGATATCGGAAATGACTCGCTCGCGTTCGGCGCGATTGGCGGTCGTCTGGAACAGGCGTGCATTTTCAATAGACAGGGCCACGCGTTCGGCCACCGCCTCGATGATGTCAATATCGTCATCCGTCCAGCGTTGTTTGCCGGGCATCAAGATGTTGAGGAGGCCGATCACCTCGCCGCGCATTTTGACGGGGACAGCCAATTGGGCCAGGTCTTGCTCTCCACCGGCTTCCTTCTGGTGGATTTTGCCATCTTCCATAACATGAGCGATCTCTCCCAATTCCACCGGGACTTGTAATGGGTCGCTGCTGCCGTTGGCATATCGGAAGCCCACCAGTTTTTGCTCAGCGGAGAATCGCAGCCATTCCCGCTGCATGTATTGGCGATAAACCGTCTCGGCTTCTGTGAGCGACCTTCGGGTTGCTTCCAGCAAGCGCGCATTTTCGATGGCGATGCCGATCTGGTCTGCCAGGATGGAGAGGGTGGACACATCCTCATGGGTAAACGCGGACGGTTCGGTGCTTTGCGCGTCCAAAACCCCGATGATCTTGTTGGCGACGGTCATCGGCAATGCCATTTCGGAGCGCGTTTCGGGCAGGTCCGGGTTGTTGAAATACATCGCATCTTCACCCACATTCAGGGCAATGCGCGGCTGGCTGCTGGAGGCCACGTGGCCGACGATGCCGACCTGCCCGATGGGCAATTTGTGTCCGCGCGCGATCATGTGTTTGCCGCCGGGACTGTTGGAGGCACGCAGGACGGCATACTGGTTCAGGTCGTCGGACAGGAAGATGCCTACATGATAGAAACCAAATCGTTCGCTGACCAAATTCGCGACCAGCGTGAGCAGGTTTTCGAGGTTGACTTCGGTGGAGACGGCGCGTGCCACTTCGCTGATGGTTTGCAGGTCGTTGGCGCGCTTTTCGCTTTGTTGGCGCGCCAAGTCCAGGTCGGAGGTGCGTTCGGCCACGCGTTGTTCGAGGCTGTCCACAAGTTGGTGGATCTGTCCGGTCATGGCGTTGAACGAGACTGCCAGTGTGCCGATCTCGTCCTGCGTCAGTTCGGGCGCGTGGGCGTTCAAATCGCCTGCGGCCATCTGGTTGGCGGCGGCGTTGATGGCGAGCAGCGGACGGGCGATCTGGCGTGAAAGCAGGAAGACGCCCAGGGCGAGCAGGACGGCGATGGCGAGTCCGCTGGCGAGGATGGCGGCTGCCACGCGCTGCACCGGCGCGAGGGCCTCCTGCTGGCTGATCTCGGCTAGCAGGGCAGTCTCGCGGTCGTCCATCCAGCGATAGACGCCGATGACGGGGACGCCTCCGTAGTTCGTATATTGTGCCAGGCCGTCCTCGCCGCGCAAGGCAGTGTCAATACCCTGCGTGTGAACGCCGCGCGGGTATTCGCGCTCGCCGGAGCGGGCGGCGGAGATGAAGTTGTTGAAGCGGTCCACGATATACGTTTCGCCGGTGTTCCCAAGCCCGGCGCGTTGCAGGATGATGCTGTCGAGGCGCTCCAGGTTGACGTGGAGCGCCAGCACGCCGAGCAGGTTGCCGCCCGCGTCGCGCAGCGGCGCGGAGATCGTCATGGCGGGCTGGCCGGTCTGCGGGGAGGTGTACACGTTCTGTATGTAGAGATCGAGCCGTCCCTGTGTGTAATATGAATCGGAGACGCGATACTGGCCTTCGTTTCCTTTTTCGGTGGAGACCAGCACCTTGCCGCCTACGCTGCTCATCAGGAACATTTCACTGAAGGGTGGGTGACTTTCCATTTCCTCGACCAGTAATTCCAAAATGCTGTCGTGCGCGGCAACATATTTGGCGGAGTCTTCCTCTGCGCTGGATAAGATCTGGACGTCGGCGCGCAGGTCGGGCGCAACGA
>Ga0210051_1003505_pt1 | contig 15559 bp, 15 predicted proteins | sample CryGey092014_all_FD_185464 | JGI IMG/M metagenome (GOLD analysis project Ga0210051, IMG submission 185464) | Groundwater microbial communities from aquifer - Crystal Geyser CG23_combo_of_CG06-09_8/20/14_all (SPAdes) (version 2) | ecosystem: Environmental > Aquatic > Deep subsurface > Groundwater...
AGGTGGTGATAAAAGAATGGATACAAACCGATTTACCACTCCCAGTTGCTCCGGCGATTAAAACGTGAGGCATCCGACCGATATCGGCGATAATTGGTTCTCCGGAAACATTCAAGCCTAAAGCTACTGACAATTTAGACTTGTTTCTTTTCATCTGTTCAGAGGTTAACATGCGCTTCAAACTGACAATTTCCAAACTACGGTTAGGGACTTCAACGCCGACTAAGGAACGCCCCGGAATTGGCGCCTCAATCCTAATCTGACCGGTAGGGGCCGCTAAAGCCAAAGCTAAATCATTGGCTAGGGCGGTGACTTTGGACAATTTAGTTCCTAAAGCAATTTCCAAGGCGTATTGGGTCACGGCCGGGCCTAAATTAACTTCAGAAACCCGAGCGGAAATGCCAAAAGATTCAAGCGTTTTTTCAATTTTCTCCGCATTGCCTTTAATATCGCCTCTGTCGGCCTTACCGGAAAGACCATCAGCCAACAAAGACAAGGAGGGATATTCCCAAACTTGTCCTTCAGCTGATAAACTTTTCAGCGGGCTTTTACCCCCCTCTAAATCGACTGTCGCTGGTTTCCCTGATTCCGTAGGAATTTTCAGAGCCGGTCTTTCCGAAGCTCTTTGTTCTTTAATCTGAAAAGGCAATCTTTTACCGTTGAGTTGAGAACGCGTTGTCGCCTTCCTTAAAAGGGAAAAAATTTTGCCTAAAAACAAAAGCATCTCTTCCAAAGAAGTGTTAAAGAAAACCACCAGACCGATAAAAGCAAAGCCCAATAAAAACAAAAAGGCGCCGACGCTGGTAATCAGAAAAGCTAGGTTTTGCCACATTTCAAAGCCAATCAAGCCGGAACGCGACAAGGCGATGGAAGAAAACAGCAAAAGTAAACCGCCGACCAAAACATTGGGGTGAGCTAGACGCCAACGTAAACGAGAAAGCATTAAACCGGCCACCATCAATAAAAAAGGGAAGAAAATAACACCCCAGCCAAAATAATGAGTCAAAATTAAATAAAGTTTAGTTAAAAAAGGCCCTTGGCGAGAAAAAGAAAGAATAATCACTCCCGCCAGAATAAAGAGACCAACTGTGGAAAAAGTGTAGAGCGTTGTCGGTTTAAGTTTTAATTTAAATGGTTTACGCCGTCGACCCCTGGGCATAATTCTATTATAGCAGATTTCAATCTATTTTTTTAAGAATCTGTTGAAGATTTGTTTTGTCTTTTTCTTCAAACGGACTAATTAAGGCTAAACTTAAATTCTCTGAAACAAATAAATTTTGTGCTACTCTTAAAATATCTTTATTACTAACTTTATCGATTTTAGCCAAAACTTCTTTCGGTTTTAAAACTTTAGACTGAAAAAGCTCTTGCCGGGCATACCATTCAGCCTGGTTTTCTGGTAGTTCGATCCCAAATAAAAACCTGCCTTTAATTTTTTCTTTAGCTTGAGTAAGTTCACTATTGGAGACTTTTTCTTTTTTAAAACGTTTTAATTCCTTGATTGTTTCTTCAAGAGCTAACATTATCATTTCATTTTTAACACTACTATCAATAAGCAAACAGCCCGTATCACTTAAATAATTTACGCCTGAGTGAATAGAATAAACCAATCCTTTTTGCGTTCTGATATTAAGCATCAAACGACAACTAAAACCAATACCCAAAAGACTATGGATAACGTTTAAAACAAATTTATCGGGATGATTAATATCAAAAGTTTTAATTCCCAAAACAAAATGAGATTGTTTTGTCTCTCTTATTTCAATCTTCAAATTGTAGGCCTTTTGTTTTTTTTCTACAGGTAAAAATTCTAATTTTTCTTTTCCCCCTGTAAATTTTTTATCAAAAAATTTTTCCACATTCTTAACAAAATCTTGATGGTTAAATTCACCGCCAGCAACTATTATCATATTCTGAGGGATATAAAACTTCTCAAAGAAATTTTTTAAATCTTCTGGTTTAAGACTTTGAACTGTTTCCTTATAGCCAACTACGTCTTGGCCTAAAGGATTTCCAAACCACATAGTTTCATCAATTAGGCTCCAAATATGCCTGTCAGGGTTATCGTATCGCCAATTAATTTCTTGAAGGATTACGCCTTTTTCTTTTTCAAAGTCTTTTTCTTTTATTTGCGGGTAAAGAATCATGTCTAATAAAATTTCAACTCCTTTTTCAGTTTTTTCCTTAGGAATTTTAATATCAAAACCCGTTAAATTCTTCCCTGTCCAACCATTAAAGTATCCACCATTCCCTTCAACGACAAAAGACAATTCTTTTTGACTCGGCCATTTTCGGCTTCCTTTAAAAAACATGTGCTCTAAAAAATGGGTAACTCCTGCATTTTTTTCATTTTCATATCTTGACCCGACTTTAACCAAAAGACAAATTCCAATTGAAAAAGATTTAGGGGTTGAAGAAGTCAAAACTCTTAGGCCATTTTTAAGAGTTGTTTTTTGAAACATAATCTTATTTTCTATTATAGCAAAAATCTAATCTTATCTGGCAAATTCTGAACGAAGATTAATTTTGGGGCCTAAACGAACTTGTCCCCCTGGTATCATTTCAATCGTCCGATTTTTTTCCGGAAGTAAAATCTGTTTCTCCTGGTAACCCATTCTCTGAGCCAAAAGAGCATATTGTTTCATCTGACGGAAAGCGCCGCCAATCGGCAAAAGCCATTTAGGCCTGGTTAAACTAATCAAGAGAGCCAAATCAGCTTGGGCTCCATGTCCAGAAACGTGGATGTCATCGGAAATTTCCGAGTAGGAAACATCGGCCCCCAAAAAGGAAAGTCTATCAATTAAATGATGAATGGCCAATTCACTGCCGGGAATATAGTCAGTGGAAAAAACCACCTTGTCCCCTGGTTTGATTTTAATCTGATGATGTTCATCGTGAACAACCCTATCCAGGGCTGAACCGGATTGAGCCTGAGCCCCGGAAATCAAGAAAGCCAACTGGTGAGGCTGATATTGATGAGCTTTTTTAAGAGGAATCACCACTCCCGGCGGTAATTTCAAATAGCCTAAACGAACAGCAATGTTAACCACTTTATCCACCGAACGGCCGACTAAAGCCGCCTTGCGGCGATGTTCGGCAATGACGTTTAAAGCCTGCTGCCAACGGGAAACGTTAGAAGACATGGTGGTTACGAAAAATTTCCCCTGGCAGTCTTTTATTTCTCTTTCAAAAGATTCCTCAATCATCTGTTCGGAAAGAGTATAGCCGGCTTTTTCACTCCGTAAACAATCGGACAAAAGAAGGTCAATCCCTTCATTGCTTATTTGGGCGATTTTCCCGACGTCACTTTGCCTTCCGGCCACCGGCGTCCAGTCAAATTTAAAATCACTGCCGTGGTAAACAACGCCGCAGGGAGTTCGGATAATTAAATGATAGCTGTCCGGGATGGAATGGGTCATGTAGACAAAATCAACGACAAAAGGGTCAAGATTTAAATGGCTGTCGGAATTAATAACCTTGATTTGAGGATGAAGATTGAATTCGTCTAATTTTTCTTCGATTAAAGCCGCACTCCAATGCGAAGCATAAATGGGGATTTCTCTTTTAATTTTTGACAAGAAAAACGGCAAGCCAGCCATATGGTCCTCATGGCCGTGAGTAAAAATAATCGCCTTAATCTTGTTTTGATTTTGAATCAAATAGTTAAAATCAGGGATGACCAATTCTGTTTTTTGATGGAACTTTTCGGCAAAACCCACCCCACAATCAACCATCAAAAGAGAGTCTTGGTATTCGTAAACGAAAAGGTTCTGGGTGACATTGCCAAAACCGCCAAGAGAAATAATTCTTAAATTTTGCTGATTATTTTTTTTATCTCTAAAAATCATTGTTTTACCAAGTCGGTAAAAATTCTTTGATGTTCTCAATATTAAGATAGAAGGTTTTGCCTTTGCCTTCAACCACCAATTTAGCGATTTTACGACAGATACCTTCAATCGTTCTTTCCAAAGTTCTAATGCCGGCATCATAGCCTAAAGGCCTGACAATCTTGGCCCAAACTTCAGGGTCAATTTTGACTGTCTCTGGGCTTAAGCCTGATTCCTGCAAAGTTCGTGGCAAAATATAATCTTTGCCAATGGCAATCTTTTCCTCATCAGTATAAGAAGGCATTTGAATCGGCTCCAAGCGATCCATAACCGCCACGGAAATGCTGCTGGTATTATTGCAGGTGGCAATAAACAAAACCTCCGATAAATCAAAAGGATAATCAAGAAAATGGTCCCGAAAGGCAACGTTCTGCTCCGGGTCTAAAAGTTCCACCAAAACACCCATCAGACTGGAACGACCTTCATCGGTCACCCGGTCAATTTCGTCAAGAAGGATAACGGGATTTTTGGTGCCGGTTCTTCTCAAGGCTTTGATGATTAAACCCGGTTCGGCATCAGGCCTTAATCGCGATTGGCCTCTTAAATCAAGCGGGTCACCTAAGCCGCCGAAAGGAATACGGGCAAATTTACGGCCCATCGCTTCGGCAATGGAAGAAGCAATCGTTGTCTTGCCTGTTCCGACTAAGCCGACAAAACACAAGATGGGGGCTCGTTGAAATTCGCTTTGCCCCTTTTTCAGACCCAAAACTGACAAGTATTCCAAAACCCTTTCCTTGATTTGACTTAAGCCATAGTGATTCTTGTCTAAAATTTTCTTGGCGTTGGCGAGATCCAAAGCATCCTGACTGCGTTTGGCCCAAGGCAAATTAGTCACCCAGTCAACATAATGAGCGGCTTTTTCATATTCGGCGGAATATTCGCCAAAGCGAACCATCCGACCCAAGCGTTGAATCATCATCAGAATTTTTTCCTGAAGTTCTGCTGGGAGATTAACAGAAGCAACCCTTTTTTCTAGATCGTTGACCTCTTTTAAAAGAGGGGCAAGTTTATCAGTCATTTCTATCGATGATTTTCCTTCTCGTCTAAAATCATGGAAAGATTAATGCGGCCCTGAGAATCAATCTCAGTGACTCTGACCGTCACCTTTTGGTCAAGAGAGACGACTTCCGAAGGATCATTGACAAATTCTTTTGACATTCTGGAAACATGGACTAGTCCGTCTTTCCCGGGGAGAATCTCGACAAAAGCGCCAAAGGGCTGAATTCTTTTAACCGTCCCTTCAAAGATTTCTCCAGCTTTAACCTCTCTGACCAGATTCTTAACCCACTCAACTGCCTTTTTAACAGCTGCCTCATCCGGTGAGGAAATATTAACCGAACCATCATCCTCCACATCAACCACCGCCCCGGTTTCCGCAATAATTTTTCTGATAATTTTCCCACCCGGGCCAATGACCTCTCCGATTTTTTCCACCGGCACATGAACCACTTCAATTTTCGGGGCAAATTTAGAAACTGAAGCCCGTGAAGAAGACAAAACCGCCAGCATTTTTTCCAAAATGAAAAATCTTCCTTCTTTGGCCTGATTTAAAATCTTGGCCACGGTTTTAATATTTAAATCGGTTTTTTTAACATCCATCTGCATGGCGGTAATCCCCTGCTTAGTCCCAGCCACCTTAAAATCCATATCGCCGTTAAAATCTTCCAAACCGATAATATCTGATAAAATCACCTGCTTTTCACCTTCGCTGACCAAACCCATGGCGATGCCGGAAACCGGCGCCTTAAGGGGAACGCCGGCATCCATTAAAGAAAGGGTAGAACCGCAAACCGAAGCCATGGAGGTTGACCCGTTGGAAGACATAATTTCCGAAACAAGCCTGATGGTATAAGGGAAGTCCTCTTCAGAGGGGGTCACCGCTTCTAAGGCTTTTTCCGCCAAGGCTCCGTGGCCAATTTCTCTTCGGGAAGGCGAGCCGATTCGCCCAACCTCACCAACCGAAAAAGGCGGCATATAATAATGATGAATATAGCGCTTGCTTTCTTCACCTTCCATGTTTTCAATCAGCTGTTCTAAAGAAGGAGAACCCAAAGTCGTCACCGTTAAGACTTGGGTGCTACCGCGTCTAAACATGGCCGAACCATGGGTTCGCGGTAAAATACCGACTTCAACTTCGATTGGCCTGATTTCTTCCGGTTTTCTTCCATCCGGTCTTTTGCCCTTGTTAAGAATCTGTTCCCGAATGGTTTTTTTCAAAAGCTTGTCGACAATTTTAACAATGGTTTCCTTTTTCTGGTCTGAATATTTCTCGAAGAGGGTTTCATGAATTTCCTCCAAAACCCCGCCTGATTCCTCTTTAACGGCCATGGAAGCGACTAATTCTCCCGTTTTCTTGCCTAAATCTTTTTCGATATTTTTCATTAAAGTCGCTTCTATCGGGATATTCTCAAAAGGTTGTTTTTTAACACCCACTTGCTTGGTTAAATCTTCAATGAGGGCAATTACTTTCTGGATTTCTGGCTGGGCGCTTTCAATGGCCTTCAAAATTGTCTCTTCGGGGATTTCTTTGGCTCCCCCTTCTAACATAATGATTCCTTTTTTGGTGATGGAGACGATTAAATCCAAATGAGAATACTCCAAATCTTGGTAAGAAGGATTGATTAAAAAGGCGCTGTCGCCATTTTTAGGGACAAAACCCATTCTAACCGCCCCGATTGGCCCCTGCCAAGGAATTTTAGAGATGCTTAAAGCGGCTGAAGTGGCACAAAGAGCAGGGATGTCGGCATCATTTTCAGCGTCAACCGACAAAACGGTAATCACCACCTGGATTTCATTTTTGTAGCCTTCGGGAAACAAAGGTCGGATAGAGCGGTCAACCAACCGCGCGGTAAGAATGGCTTCATCCGTTGGCCGGCCTTCTCTTTTAACCCAACGGGAACCTTTAATTCGGCCCCCGGCGTAAAGCCTTTCCACATACTCAACATATAAAGGGAAATAATCAAGGTCTTCCCTCGGCTTAGAGACAACGACGGTGGCCAAAACCATCGTGTCGCCATAGCGAGCCAGAACGGCACTCGTCGCTTGACCGGCAAAACGACCGACTTCAAGAGTCAGGTTTTTACCGCCGATTTCAACTGATTTGGAAATAATTTTCATTAATAAATTTTCTTATTTGGAGAGTTTTAGCTCCACCACAATGTTCTTATATCTTGCCTCGTCTTTTTTCAGAAGATAGGCCAAAAGTCTTCTTCTTTTGGAAATCATTGACAAAAGACCCCGACGAGAATGGACATCTTTTTTATGTTCTTTTAAATGGTCAGTTAAATTTTTAATCTTGTGACTCAAAAGGGCAATTTGAACCTCCGGCGAACCAGTGTCACCCTTGGTTTGGGCAAATTTTTTGATAATTTTTTGTTTTTCTTCTAAACTTAAAGACATACCTTGTCAGAAAAATGCTAAAATGAATTTTAACAAAAAAGCTCTTACTTAACAAGGGGGTAAGTATCCCCACGAATATAAATTCGGGGGCTTTAGACATAAGCAAAACGCTTTGTCTTTAAGGCTAACTTACGGGGTAGCCCAGCCCAATCAGGGCTTTTGCCTGAAAGGACTTTAAAAGCGATATTTTTACTGGCATTATAGTCAGCGTTAATAGAATAATTACAACGTTTACAAACAAAATTAAAACCATTACGATTAGAAGCTTCAATATGCCCGCATTTAAAACATCTCTGGCTGGTATATTTAGATTCAACAAAAATAGTCTTCATACCAGCTTCAAGAGCTTTGTATTGGACATATTGCTGAAGTTTAGAAAAAGCCCAAAGATTAACTTTGGCTCTTTCCTTTTTACGCCATTGGTTCACCCTTTCTCTAATATCGGTAAGGTTTTCAAAAGCAATAATCTCTACATTGTGATTGATGGCTTCATTAACAATTTGCCGAGAAACATTATGCAAAACCCAATCACTAAAGCGGTTTTCTCGTCCAGAAAGTCTTTTAAAAACCCTCTTACAGGAACGAGTGCCCTTGGATTGAAGGCTTGCTCTTTTCTCTCTAAATTGTCTTCGGCTATCATTAAGAAGTCCAGATTTAAAAAACTTACCAGTAGAAGTCACGGCTATATTTTTAATACCCAAATCAACCCCCATAACGGTCTCAGGCTTTTTGACAAGAGCAGGCTTAACAATGGTGATGTTCAAAAAGAAATTTCCATTTTTAAAAGTCAAGGTGGCAGTTCTAAAATCATAATTCGGATCATCGAGTATCTGCTTTTGATAATTACCAAGAAAATAATCAGCTTTTACTCTACCGTTAACAGTAGAAAAGGTGCAGCTTCTATCTTTAATTGTCAGGGTTCTTTTATCCAATTGAATAGCAGAAAAAGGTTTAAAGAGGGGCTTAGAAGCTTTTTTATAATTGTGCCATTTAATAATATTAAAACGAATAACATCACAAGCTTTATTACGAGCAGAGCAAATAAAATTAGCAGGAAGTTGAGTTTTTTCTCGCAAAGGATAATAAGTCAATTTGTGAAGCTTAGATTTATTGATTATTTTCTTTTCGGGTTTCCACGCTTGTTCAATAGCAAAATTAAGAGCATCGTTATATTGTTTGAAGGTTTCAAGAATGTCTGGCTTTCTTTCTTCGGGAATATCGAGCTTAACTTTACAGGTTTTAGTTATCGTTTCCATATTATAAATATATCATGTTTATCTGATGTTTATCAAACAAAAAGAAAGGAAGGTAACGATTCCTCTCTGTCATTAAAACGGGGAGTTTCTTTGCTATATTTTTTATGAGATATTCCAAGCTTTTTGGCAAAACCATCAGACAGGAACCAAAAGAAGCTTTTTTGTCTTCACATAAACTTTTATATAAAGCTGGCTTTATTCGAGAATTAGTTGCTGGAAGATATCTCTTTACCTCCTTAGGTTGGCGAGTTCTGGAAAGAATAGTTAAGATTATTGATCAGGAAATGACTTTGATTGGTTCACAAAGAGTGGCTACGCCAACTTTACATCCTATTGAACTTTGGCAGAAAACACATCGTGATGAAGCCTTCGGCGAATCGTTAATGAAGATTAAAGACCGTCGAGGATCAGAGTTTGCTATCGGAGCAACACATGAAAGTGTGATGGTGGAATTTGTCAAAAAATTTAAACCTTCTTTTAAAGATTTACCAATTGTTATTCATCAATTTAGCTTGAAATTTCGTGATGAGCTTAGGGCAAGAGGGGGACTGATTAGATTGCGTGAGTTTTTAATGAAGGATGCTTATTCCTTTGCCGCTGACGAAAAACAATTTATGAAAACCTATCATGAACAATATGAATCTTATAAAAAAATTGCCAAAAGATTGGCAATTGAGGTTTTCCCTGTTGAGGCTGACGCTGGACCCTTAGGGGGTGATTTTTGTCATGAATTTATGGTGAAAAATGATAAAGGAGAAGATATTTTTATTACTTGTTCAAAATGTAGTTACGCCGCCAATGTTGAAAAAGCCGAAGGTAAAATTGAACCCCCAAACCCCGAAGAAAAAGAATTACCCCTGGAAGAAGTACAAGCTAAAAGAGGTTTAAATATGGAGGACATGGCCAAGTTTTACAAACTTCCAACCTGGCGGCTTTTAAAAACAATTATTTTTATAATTAAAGAAAAGCTAGTGGCGGTTTTGATTCGCGGTGATTTAGAGATTAATGAAATTAAATTAAGCCATCTTTTAGGGGCCAGCAACTTTCGTCTTCCAGAAGTTGCCGAGTTGAAAAAATTGAAGACTGTCCGCGGTTTTGTTTCGCCGGTTGGCTTGAAAGTTTCGCGATTTTTGGTGGACGAATCGGTTTTGACAGTTAAAAATTTAATCACCGGCGCCAATAAACTCAATACCGATTATAAAAACTTCAACTTTCCCCGAGACTTAAAAGACGGCGAAGTTGTTGATGTCGCCATTGTTAAAAATGGTTTTGTCTGCAAAAGATGTAACCAGGGGGATTTGAGAGAACAGCGAGCGATTGAATTTGGTCATTGTTTTAAATATGACCACTTTTATACCAAAGCTTTGGGTGGAACTTTTATTAATAAAGATGGCCAAGAAGAATTTCTCTGGATGGGGGCTTTTGGTATTGGTATTGACCGAGCCATGGGGCTTATCGTTGAAGCAAATCATGATGAAAAGGGGATTATTTGGCCGAAAGAAATTGCGCCTTATCAGGTCCATCTCATTGAACTGAAAACTAAAAACCTAAAACTTTCAGGAGAAAAGATTTATCAAGAATTACAAAACAAGGGAATTGAAGTCCTTTATGATGATCGAGAAGATGTTTCTGCTGGAGTGAAATTTGCCGATGCCGATTTGATTGGCATTCCTGTTCGTTTGGTTGTTTCGGAAAAGGCCAAAGACAAAATTGAATGGAAAAACAGAGATTCTCAAAAAGTCGAACTTTTAACTCTGTCGGAGGTGATAAAAAAATTAGCCAGGTGAAGAAAATTGTCACCCATATTAATCCTGATTTAGACGCTATTTTTTCCGTTTGGTTATTAAAGAGATTTTTACCCGCTTCGCCGCGAGGCGAGCCTGGCTGGCAGGAAGCCGAGATTGAGTTTTGTCCTTCGGGATCAACCTTTAATCATGAACTGGTGGATAGTAATCCTGAGGTTCTTCATGTTGATGTTGGTGGAGGGAAATTGGATCATCATCAGACCAATGAATTTCTTTCAGCGGCCAAACTAAGTTTTGCTTATCTTCTTGAGGAAAGAAAAGGAGAGAAATTAAGTCCTTTGGAGGAACAGGCTTTAAAATTAATGGTGGAAGTGGTGAATGAAGTTGATAACGCTCGGGAGTTAACCTGGGAAGAAATCAAAAAGCCTCGCTATGAATTTTATCTCCATGAGCTTTTTTGGGGCTTGCGTGGTTTAGGGGCCAGCGATTTAGAAACAGTACAATATGGTCTGAAATCTTTGGATGCGATTTTACATAATTTTAAGAATCGTTTAAAAGCCCAAGAGGAAATTAAAGAAGGCCAGGAATTTGAAACGATTTGGGGTAAAGTTTTGGCTTTGGAAACAGGGAATGAAGCAGTTTTAAGAGAAGGAGAAAAAGAGGGCTACTGCCTGGTAGTCAAAAAAGATCCGAAGGAAGGCGGAGTGAGAATTTATGCTTTGCCTAGTTCCAAAGTTGATTTGCAGAAAGCCTATGATTTTTTAAAGGCAAAAGATAAGGGAGGGGAATGGTTTTTGCACTCTTCCCATAAGATTTTATTAAATGAATCTCGGACAAAACCGATGAAACCGACTAAGTTAAGTTTGGAGGAAATCATCGAGGTTTTAAAGAAAGGATAAGAATGAAGGATTGTCTTTTTTGTAAGATTATTAAAGGAGAGATACCAACGGAATTTCTTTATCAAGATGAAAATGTGGTTGCTTTTCATGATCTTCATCCGAAAGCGCCGGTCCATATTTTAATTGTCCCCAAAAAACATATTGATAAATTACAAGATATCAGCGATAATGATAAAGAACTTTTAGGTCAACTTTTACTGGCCGCTAAAAAAATTGCTGGTCAGGAAAAGATTGGAGAAGGTTTTAAAATCGTTATTAATTGTGGCCAGAAAGGTGGACAGGAAATTTTTCATCTCCATGTTCATCTTCTTGGCGGTTGGGAAGGGGGTGTTGATTAAATGGCAACCGTTGTGAGAAAAGCTCCGGGTGATACCGAAGACAAACTGATTGCTAAATTTCGTAAAAAAGTTATCGCCGAACAACTTTTAGATGAAATGAAGGAAAGGGAGTTTTACAAGCCGCCTTCGGTTCGGAAAAAAGAAAAATTGGCGGTGATTCGCCGATCTCGTAAAAGAAGATAAAAATCTATGTTACTGGAAAAAATTCAGGAAGATTTAAAAACAGCCCTAAAAGAAAAAAAAGAAGCGCAGGTTTCGACTCTGCGTTTGTTGATTTCAGAAATTCATAATCGTCAAATTGAGAAGCAAGCTGATTTGAATGATGAAGATGTGATGGCTGTTATTCGGAAGGGAGTCAAACAAAGACAAGAAGCGATTGAGGCTTATGAGAAAGGTGGACGTCAAGATTTAGCCGATAAGGAGAAGCAGGAAGCCGAGATTCTGAGTAATTATCTTCCTCAGGAAATGTCCACTACCGAGTTAGAGAAAATCACTAAAGAGGTCATTGAGGAGGTGGGGGCCTTTGGTCCGGGTGATTTTGGTAAGGTCATGGGGGTAGTCATGAGCAAGGTAAAAGGACGGATAGATGGCGCCAAAGTGGCTGCGGCCGTGAAAAAATTGATATAGTTTGTAGTAAATAAATTCTAGTTGACAGCTTCAAATGATTTCTATTTTAATTAAATCAGCCAAAAAATTTACACTAGAAGAAGAGAGAATTAGGTCTTGGGCAAGTAATTCTTTAAAAAAACATGGCCTGGCTAATGGCGAGTTGAGTTTATTTTTTGTTGATTCGAAAGAAATCCAGGTTTTAAACAGAAGATACCGGAAATTAGATCAAGCAACGAGTGTTTTGACTTTTTTTCAAGGGCAGGCATACCCTGAGAGTATTCGAAGGGCAACCCCTGAAAAAACTTTGCTTTTAGGTGACATTGTTATTTGTCCTGTTGAGGCGAAAAAGAAAAATCTCTCAATTGAATTTTTAATTGAACATGGAATCAAAAACCTACTATCTGAAATACCGACCGCAAAAAGTCTCCGACCTGGATCTAGCTGATGTTCGCGAGAGTCTTCAGAAAATTTTAAAATCAAAAAAAATTCCCCATGCTTTTTTGTTTTCCGGCCCCAAGGGAACGGGCAAAACTTCGGCGGCGAGAATTATTGCCAAAACCATTAATTGCCCACACAAAAAACATCAAGAGGAACCTTGTAATCGTTGTGATATTTGCCAGGAGATTACCAACGGGAGTTCCTTGGATTTGATTGAGATTGACGCCGCTTCCAATCGGGGCATTGACGATATCCGCAACCTGCGCGAGAAAATCAAATTATCACCGGCTAAATGCCAATACAAGGTCTATATTATTGATGAAGCTCATATGTTAACGACCGAAGCGTTTAACGCCTTGTTAAAGACTTTAGAAGAGCCACCGGCCCATGCTGTCTTTATCCTTTGCACCACCGAAGCGCAAAAAATACCCAAAACGATTCTTTCACGCTGTTTCCAAACCAAATTCCGGCGGTCAAAATTTGAGGAAGTAATCCGTTCTCTGCAAAGAGTGGTTAAGGGCGAAAAGCTTTTGCCGGGGAAAGGCGTTCTGGAAGCCATTGCCCAAAACGCTGACGGCAGTTTTCGTGACGCCCAAAAAATTTTAGACCAGCTTTCTTCAACCGGAGCGAAGATTTCCTTACTGGAGACGCAAAAATTCTTAGGGCAGATTGAAGAGTTAAAGCCCGAGAAACTTCTTCAGTTCTTGGCAGCGAAAGACCTCAAGGCTTCACTTTTGGAAATTGATCGCCTGGTTAATTTTGGCGCTGACTTGGAAGTTTACCTACAGAGTTTGTTAGAACAGCTTCGTTTAATACTCCTGAAATTGATAGGGGTTGAAATTAATAATGACCAGGAAACAGAGTTGATTGACAATTTAGATAAAAACGGCATTATCCGCCTGATTAATCTTTTTTCCCGAGCCGCCACTGAAATGAAAACCACGCCGATTCCTCAATTGCCTTTGGAGTTGGTGGCGGTGGAATGGTGTGGGGACAGCCCTCTTAAGCCAAGCGCTGAAAGAGACCCAGTTCAAAGTTCTTGGGCAGAAAAAGCAGCTGAAACCCCACTAAATTCATCAACTCCATCACCAACTAAGGGAAATTTAAATAAGATTGTGGAGAAGTGGAACGATTTATTGTTGGGGGTCAAACCTTTAAATCACTCAGTTGAAGCCCTTTTAAGAGCCTCCAGACCAATTAAAATGGACAACGGTTTTTTAACCTTAGAAGTTTTTTATAAATTCCATAAAGAACGCTTGGAAACTGAGCGCTGCCGGTTAATCGTTGAGGAAGTGGCCAGTCAGCTTTTAGGAAAGCCAGTTAAATTAAAATGTGTTTTGGGAGAGAAAAGGAACACTGAAAGCACGGAAAAATCTACAGAAAGCACAGAAGATATTCTTGAGGTGGCAAATGGAATTTTTAATGGTAAAATAGTTGATTAATAAGAAAAAATTAAGTAAGCATTATATTTTTAGATTATAGGTAACATGGAGGAGAACTATGATATTTGATAGTCTAAAGCAACGTGGCGTCCAACTGGGTGAATTAAAAAAAATGAGGGATGAAGCCTTACGGATTCAGAGAGAGTTGGCCGCGGAAAAGATTGAGATCGAAGAAGACGATATCAAGATTGTTGTTTCCGGCGACCAAAAAGTCCAGTCTTTAGAAATTCAAGGCGAAGCGCAGTCCCGCTTGATTGAAGTTTTAAACAAAGCTCTTAAACGCTCCCAGGAAGTGGCTGCCAGAAAAGTCCAGCAAATGTCAGGAGGTCTTTCCGGATTACTAGGGAAGTAAGAACCTCGCTTTCAGCGAGAACCTTGTTTCTCGAAGACTCGAAATGATAAAATCTTTTTAATGACTCTTCCTCGTTCTATCCGTCAGCTGATTGAATCTTTTGAGAAATTGCCTGGTATCGGGCCAAAAACAGCCCAGAGGCTGGTTTTTTATCTCCTCCATGTGCCCCAGGAACAGCTTGATGAATTTGCCGAGGCGGCTCAAGAGTTAAAGCGCAAGACTGTTTTATGCTCACTCTGTTTTAATGTCGCTGAAAGCGACCCTTGTTCGGTCTGTATTAATCAGAACAGAGACAAGTCAATTATTTGTGTGGTTGAGCAGCCGATTGATGTCTTGGTTCTGGAAAAAGCCGGCAGTTTTAAAGGTGTTTATCACGTTCTCCACGGCGCCATCTCTCCTTTAAACAACATTGGTCCGGACGAACTCTATATTGGCCAGCTGCTCCAGAGAATAAAAAACAGTGTTCAGCCGATTAGGGAAATTATTTTAGCAATGAATCCCGACATGGAAGGAGAAGCCACAGCCATGTATATCGCCAAGGAAATTAAAAAGATAAAGGATTTGAAAATTACCAGATTAGGCCAGGGTTTACCAACCGGAGCTGATTTAGAATATGCAGATGAAATAACTTTAGCCAGAGCTTTAGAGGGAAGGAAAGAATTTTAGGCAAGAGAAAGGGGTAGTTATTTACAGTTATTTGAGATGAAATTCGTTTTTGAAACGAAAACTGTTTTTGTTAAACTACCCCTTTTATTTAATAATTATGTTTGAGAAAACTCAAGGTCATTCATTTTAAAATGAATGGTTGCAAATTTTTCTATTCGCCCTCATTCACTAAAGATTTGAATCTCTCGCCAAGTATCAAAAATAAAAGTTGTGTTGTTTGCCAAATCTGTCTGATCTGGACAACGTTCTGCGCTCACATTACGGATTCTTCTCTTCAGTTTTTCTATTTTTTCTTTACGAGATAATTCACTAAAATCTACATTATTACTGTCTTTACTTTTTGCCAACTTTCCCTCCTAACAATTTATTATTTTCCCGAAATCTTTACCCCATGAGTGATAGGGCGGAATTAAGAAAAATTTTAGACTTTCAATGTGCATCCCTCCTTGGATTCTCAAGTTAATAAATTTATAAAAACTGAAATGCTTTTATCTCAGCCAATAATTTGTTATAGGACTATATTACCAA
>Ga0210051_1003506_pt1 | contig 15557 bp, 23 predicted proteins | sample CryGey092014_all_FD_185464 | JGI IMG/M metagenome (GOLD analysis project Ga0210051, IMG submission 185464) | Groundwater microbial communities from aquifer - Crystal Geyser CG23_combo_of_CG06-09_8/20/14_all (SPAdes) (version 2) | ecosystem: Environmental > Aquatic > Deep subsurface > Groundwater...
CCCCTCAGGTTAACTTTGCTGTCCGGGTCGTTTACCCAATAGACCGGAATAATTTCAATTTTGTATTTCAGTTTCCGAGCCAGGGCCAGCGCCTCAATATCAAAACCCCACCGGTCAATCTTGGCCTTAGAAAAAATATCCTGGGCCGCTTGCTGCGAGAAGGCCTTAAAACCGCATTGGGTATCCCAAACGCCCCACACGGCAAAAATCTGAATCAGCAGATTACCGGCGTTCCCCAGCTGCTGTTTAGCCCAGCTCTGCGGCACCGCCTGCTTGGCGCCTTTGACATCTTTTTTATCACGCGAGCCGATAACTACGTTTGCCCCCCGCTCAAAAGAGGACTTCATTTTGTCAAAGTGCTCCAGCGTGGTGGCATTATCCGCGTCCATAAACAACCGCACCTGTCCCAAAGCCGCCAGCATTGCCTGACGCACCACCCAGCCCTTGCCGTGATTTTCTTTATTGTCTATCAGCTTTAGATTGGTGATGTTTTTTTTGAACTCCTCAACAATTTCAGCGGTTTTATCCGTTGAGCCATCCGACACCACCAAAATCTCATAGTCAAAACTCTGCTTTTGCAAATACTGGTCTACCGCCAACAAGGTTTTGCTGATACGCTTGTCCTCATTATAGGCGGGAATAATGACCGATAAATATGGCTGATTTTCCATAAGAAAACTAGCTTAAAAATTAAGCCCTCCTCTATTGGGTTTATTATACCTTAGTATATCATAAGATTCGCCAAAATAAAAAACCCTCGGGCTTTTTAACCCGAGGGCCGCTGACGAAAAATCATCAGCCTAACTGGCTATGCACTTGTAGATAAAAAACGGTAAACACTTTAATATTCTTTCTCTCCTCTCCCACGCTTTGCGTGATCGCGTACGCTCCTGCGTAGAATCATCGCAGAACCATTCGTCTGCTGGATATTTTTCTATTTCCTCGCAGACATCAATCTTTATTCCTTCTTCGCAAGCGGCCTGTTTGAGATCCCGCAAACAACGCCATAAATGCGGTTTTGCGGCGACAACCCAAAGTTGCCTAATCCCTATTTCAACCGCCCACTGAACTGCCTCCTTAGCTATCTTTAAAGTTGGGGGCGGCTCGCCAAGTCTTTCAATAATATAAGACACCTCCACGTCAGGATCAATCCCGACGTCTAACTGAGTAAACACTGGGGCCACTAATTCCCGCGCTTTTTGTGAGGCAACCCTCGCTATAAGCACGTTTGAGTGAACACTTGCCGGCACCCCAAAAGCAAAAGCAACAATGCCTGCTTTTTTCTTTCTCATCACGCACCTCCTCTTCTGCCGACTAACTCGTATATTTATTTGTCAAAAAACCATACTTATTTATATCACCTTTTTATATCTTTGTCAATATCTCGCACCCCTTTTTGGTCACCACTACCGTATGCTCAAAATGCGCAGCCAGTGAATCATCGGCCGTCAAATAACCAAACTTATCTTTGGATTTTTTAATTTTATGGCTGCCGGCCGAGAGCATGGGTTCAATAGCCAAGGTCATCCCTTCTTTTAGCGCCGCATCTTTAAAATACGAGCCGGCAAAATTGGGAATTTCCGGGTCCTCATGCAATTCATAGCCCACTCCATGACCCACCAGCTCGCGAATAATGTTAAAGCCGTGTTTGACCGCATACGCCTCAATGGCCGAGGAAACCTCTTTTAACCGAACTCCCGGCTTCACTTTCGCCGCAGCAACTTCCAACGCCCCCTTAGCGGCCGCTATCAGACGCTTGGCCTCCGGACTTATTTTGCCCACCGCTATGGTCAAAGCCGCATCAGTAAACATACCTTTCTGCTTGCCGCAGCCCGCCGACATAGCGCAGGCGCCGCAGTTTTCCGGCGGCCAAAGCACGCCCAAGTCCAGCCCTATAATATCGCCCGTTTTTAGTTTTCTTTTAGACGGCACTCCGTGGACTATTTCTTCATTAACGGAAGTGCAAAGCGCCGTAGGATAATCATCAAAGCCCTTAAAGCCGGGCAGAGCGCCGTGCTGATAAATTAGTCGCTCGGCCAGTTCATTCAGTTCTTCTGTGCTGACGCCGGGCTTGGCTTTTTTAGCTACTTCAGACAAAACAAAAGCCAAGATTTTTCCACCTTGGCGCATCAGTTCAATCTCATTTTCGTTCTTGATTCTAATCATTGATTTTCTTTAAAAGCTCTGTAAAAACATCGTCAATCGGCTGGTCGCCATTAACCCGAACCAATAGACCCTTATCTTCATAATATTTAATAACCGGCGTCACCTCTTGGTCAAACAAATCCAGCCGCTGATTAATGGCTTCGGGCGTATCGTCTTGGCGCACAATTAACTCTCCATTGCATTTATCACACTTAACTAAATTCTTATAATGTCCGACGTAAGGAATCAGCTGTCCGCATTGCTGGCACTGCCGGCGCTTGGTTAATCGATTAAAGGACTCCTCGCGCGACAAGTCAATTAAAACGACCTTAAAGCTTTTATCCCATTCGTACCACTTCAACGCCTCTTCCAACATCTGCGCTTCCACCATTTTGCGCGGACTGCCATCAAAAATTATACCCTTAGAATTATTGCCCTCGTCTTTTTTTATCTCTTCCAGCCGGTTAATCCAAAGCATAAAAATTAAGGAAGTCGGCACTAAATTTCCCTGCCCCATGGTCGCGTCCGTTTTTTTACCGGTAAAATCACCCTGCTTAACTCGCTCCCGCAACAATTCCCCACTACCAATATAAACCAAGCCAAGTTTATCCGATAAGAGTTTGGCTTGTGTGCCTTTGCCGCAACCGGCCCGGCCTAAGAATGTAAAAACCTTCGTTTCCATAATATTTTTCCGCGTAATTCCACGATTTTAAAATCCCTCATACTCCCGCATGGTGAGCTGCGATCCAATTTGCCGCAGCGTTTCCAGCACCACCGAGACCACAATCAAAATGGAAGTGCCGCCGACTTGAAAAGCGGTTACGCCGGTGGCGCCCTGCACCACGTAAGGAGCCACCGCAATGATACCTAAAGAAATGGCGCCAATCAGCAACACCCGGTTTAGGATAAAATTTAAAAACTCGGCGGTCGGACGGCCGGGCCTGATGCCCGGCACAAATCCGCCCATTTTTTGCAGGTTATTGGAAATATTTTTAGGGTCAAAGGTAACGGCGGTGTAAAAATAAGTGAAAAGCACCACCAGCAGGAAATAAATGACAGAATAGAGCGTCTGCCCCCGTGAAAACATATCGCGCAAAAAAACGGCCGCGGTCGCCACCCAATGTATGCTGGAGTTGGCAAAAAAAGCGCCCAGCATTCCCGGCATCATCATAAAAGAAAGAGCAAAAATAATCGGCATCACGCCCGCCGGGTTAACGTTCATTGGCAAATAGCTGGAAACGCCGCCGTACATTTTGTTGCCCCGCACCCGCTTGGCGTAATAAATCTGAATATTTCGCCGGCCTTCAGTGATAATCACCACGCCTACTATCACCGCCACGGCGATAACCAAAAAGCCGATATAAGAAGGGATATTGGCCGGATTCCAGTTAACTAAGATCTGGCGCAAGCTGCTGGGGAAACCAGCCACAATACCGGCAAAGATGAGAAGCGAAACGCCGTTGCCAATGCCTTTTTCCGAAATCAGCTCGCCCAGCCACATCAAAAAAACCGTGCCGCCAATCACTACCGTAACGGTAGTTATTAACTGAAAAGGGCTTAGGTTGCCGATAATCTGCTGGGCCCTAAGCAAGGCAATCATGCCGTAAGCGGACATCGCCGCCAAGGGCACGGTCAGCAAACGGCCATACTGATTGAATTTTTGCCGGCCGGCCTCGCCCTCTTCTTTATAAATCGCTTCCAGCCGAGGAAAAATCATGGTTAAAAGCTGCATGATAATAACTCCCGTGATGTACGGCCCCATACCCAGCATCGCAATAGACAGATTTTTCATAGCGCCGCCGGTGAACATGTTCAACAAACCAAACAGCTGATTGCCTTCAAAAAATGATTTAAGCCGGCTAGCGTCAATGCCGGGAATTGGCAAATTAGCCACCAGGCGAAAAATCACCAAAATCATCAGCACAAACAAAATCTTGTTTCGCAGTTCGCGCACCTTAAATATTTGCAATGTTTTTTGCCACCAATTCATAATCGCTTACGCTTAAGTTAAAAATGAAAAGTGTAAAATGTAAAGTTTTAGTATCCCGCTTCGCGGGATTTATTTTATTAAATCGTCGCGGAGCGACACAATAATTTTTAACTTTTAATTTTGATTTTTAATTTATTTTAATGCTGCCGCCGGCTTTAGCAATTTTGGCCGCCGCGCTTTGGGAAACCTTAACACCTTGGAAATATAGTTTTTTCTTCAATTCCCCGTCGCCCAAAATCTTAACGGCCGGCAAACGGCCCCCAGCTCGGCTCAACAACCCTTTTTCTACCAAGGTTTTTGGCGAGACGGCTTCTCCTTCCTTAAAAATTTTCAAATCCGCCAAATTTAAAACCGCCGGCTTCTCTTGTCCGCCCTTAAATTTGTAGCCGCGTTTTTTAGGAATACGTTTGAGCGCGTCGCGCCACTCCGGCCGCAATTTTCTGCCGGCGCGCGATTTCTGACCCTTAACGCCGCGACCCGAAAAAGTACCGCGCTTGCCACCACGCCCGATGCGCTGCGATCTGGTCTTATTTTGACTGGCTGATAATTGATGTAACTGCATATTAGTTTCTTACCCTGATACTCTGCAAGGCCGCCATAGTGGCTCGAGCATTATTTAATTTATTAGTTGATTTACTCAAAATCTTCGCCGAAATGTTAACGATGCCGGCCAAGTCGCAAATCACCCGCACCGCGCCGCCGGCCACAATGCCCCGCCCCTTGGACGCTGGTTTAAGCAACACCCGAGCCGCAGCATATTTAGCCATAACCTCATGAGGAATGGTATCGTTTTTGAGCGGCACCACCATTAAGCTCTTTTTGGCATCAGCTACGCCTTTTTCCACTGCTTTCATCACGTCGATTCCCTTACCGATACCCACGCCAATTTTCCCTTTACGATTGCCGATAACCACGGTGGCGCGAAAACTGAAACGCCGCCCGCCCGCCACCACGCGCGTCACGCGAGCCACGTCTAAAACTTTCTGGTCGTATTCAGATTTTTCTCTCGGCGCCCTTGATCTGCCTCCTTGTCTGCCCATTGGTCTTGCCATAATAATATTCCTTACAGAATTACGGATTAGTACGGATTTTACGGATTTGAATTCTATCCGTAGCATCTGTATTTATCTGTAATTCCGTACGGTGCTAAAATTTTAGTCCTCCTTCTCTGGCGCCATCCGCCAGGGCCTTAATGATACCATGATACCGATAACCGCCCTTATCAAAAATTACGCTGCTAATTTTAAGTTCCGCCGCTTTTTTAGCAATCAGCTGACCAACCGCCACCGCCAATTCCAATTTTTTCTTTGAGCCGCTTTTTAAATCCAAATCGCTGGCGCTGGCCAAAGTTACGCTTTTCTCATCATTAATTAACTGCGCGTAAACATGTTTGTTACTGCGAAAAACCGACAGCCGCGGCCGCTTGGCGCTCCCTGAAATCTTAGCCCGGGTGCGCTTGGCCCGCTGTTGTCTTTTTTTTATTTTTGTTTTATTTGTATCTTTCATAACTTTTCCTTACGGAATTACGGATTAGTACGGATTTTACGGATTTGAATTTTATCCGTAGCATCTGTATTTATCTGTAATTCCGTACGGTGCTAAAATCCACCCTTAACCGCTTTTTTGCCGGCCTTGCGCTTAACCACTTCGCCCTGATAGCGAATACCTTTGCCCTTGTAGGGTTCGGGCTTTTTTAATTTACGAATATTAGCCGCTGCCTGACCGACTAATTCTTTATCTATACCACTCACGGTAATCACGTTTTTTTCCACCTTTAAATCAATGCCCGGCGGCGCCTTAAATTCCACCGGATGGGAAAAACCCAAGCTCAACGTCAAGTCCTTGCCCCGCATAACGGCTTTATAACCGATACCTTCAATTTCCAGTTTTTTTTCAAAACCATTTTTAACTCCTTCCATCATATTAGCCAGCAAGGTTCGCATTAAGCCCCACAACGCCGCGCTTCTTTTACTGGTCCTGGCAATAGTAACCTCAATCTGCTTATCTTTTACTTCTACTTCGGCTTTAATTTCTCTAACCAACTCCCGCTTAAGCTCTCCTTTCGGACCTTTAATCACGACTAAACTGCCGTCAATTTTGACGTCTATGCCATTAGGAATTGCAATTGGTTGTTTACCTATTTTTGACATATTTTTACCAAACTTCACATAAATATTCTCCGCCGAGTTTCTTTCTTCTGGCTTCTTTATCGGTCATCAATCCCTGCGAAGTTGAAATAATAGCTACGCCGTAACCCTGTCTAACCGACCTAATTTTATCGGCCTGAATATACAAGCGCCTACCCAGCTTGCTGATTCGCTTAACTCCCTGAATCGCCGGCAAACCCTGATCATATTTTAAAGTAATCTCCAGTTTTTCCTTGGGCTTAGCGCCTTTTTTCTCAACCGAACCGACAAATCCTTCTTTCTCCAAAATCTTGGCCAGGGCCAGCTTGAGTTTAGAAAAAGGCAAAACCACCGCGGCGCGGCCGGCCTGCTGAGCATTTTTTATTTGAATTAACAAATCTGCGATTATATCCATAAATTTGGTACCTTACGGAATTACGGATTAGTACGGATTTTACGGATTTGAATTCTATCCGTAGCATCTGTATTTATCTGTAATTCCGTACGGGTCTACCAGCTTGATTTTTTAATACCCGGAATCTCTCCGCGATTAGCCATTTCCCGAAAACAGATGCGGCACAAATCAAAATCCCTCATATAAGCGCGCTTGCGGCCGCAACGAAAACAACGTCGCGTCCGGCGCGAAGAAAATTTGGGCTTTTTCTTTGATTTGGCGATCTGGGCTTCAGTAGCCATAGTATCTTACAGAATTACAGATTAGTACGGATTTTACGGATATGATTAATCTTATCTGTATCATCCGTATTTATCTGTAATTCCGTAGGGTGTTTAACTTTTAATTGGAAACCCCATTAACTTAAATAATTCAATGCCTTCTGGCTGGCTTTTAGCATTGGTGGTAACGGAAATTTCCAGGCCAAAAATCGTGCGGACATGCTCGTGCGAAATCTCCGGAAAAACTATTTGTTCCTTAAGGCCGATATTTAAACTGCCGCGCTGATCAACCGATTTGGCCGGCAAACCACGAAAATCGCGCGTCCGCGGCAAAGCTAAACTGATTAACCGGTCAACAAAATCGTACATTCGCCGACCGCGCAACGTAACTTTAATGCCAATTACCTGTCCTTGCCTGGTCTTGAAAGAAGCAATCGCTTTTTTAGCTTGAGTAGTCACCGCCTTCTGGCCGGCCAACGTAGTAATATCTTTTATAATATCCTCGTTGGCCTTTTCGTCCTGACAGAAGCGGCCGACACCGGAATTAATCGTCACTTTTAAAATCTTGGGCACGGCTAAATTATTTTTATAACCAAAGGTCTGCCGCATCGCGGGCACCACTTGTTTGATATATTTTTCTTGTAAGCGATTCATAACTTTTCCTTACGGAATTACGGATTAGTACGGATTTTACGGATTTGAATTTTATCCGTAGCATCTGTATTTATCTGTAATTCCGTAAGATGCTAAATTTCCTGCTGACATTTTTTACAAAATCTTAATTTACCGGCAGCTGTTATTTTATAACCAATTCTCGCTCCCTGGCCGCACTTGGGACACAGCAACAAAACGTTAGAAGCGTGCAGGGATTTGGACACTTCCACTATCTGTCCTTTTTCACCGCTGCGCCGTCCGCGTTTGTGCTTTTTAACTAAATTAACACCTCCAACGGTAATTCTGGACGCCACCGGCCAAACCTGCAAGACCTTGCCGCTTTTCCCTTTGTCCTTGCCGGTCATTATTAAAACTTGGTCATTTTTCTTAATCTTCATAACTTTTCCTTACGGAATTACGGATTAGTACGGATTTTACGGATTTGAATTCTATCCGTAGCATCTGTATTTATCTGTAATTCCGTACGGGTCTACACCACTTCCGGGGCTAATGAAATTATTGTATCAAAACCTTTGTTTTTCAACTCCCGAGCCACCGGACCAAACAGCCGCCCGCCCTTGGGCTCTTTATCGTCAACCAATACCACCGCGTTGTCGTCAAAACGCACGTAAGAACCATCCGGCCGACGAAAGGACTTGCGCTGCCTGACAATTACCGCTTTAACCACATCGCCCTTTTTTACGGCCTTGCGCGGCTCGGCCTTCTGGACCGAACAAACAATAATATCGCCCAGCTGCGCAACGCGAGCCCGCGTGCCGCCGAGCACCTTAAAACAACGAACGGTTTTTGCGCCGCTGTTATCGGCTACTTTTAAAATTGATCTTGGCTGAATCATATTAACTACGGATTACCGTGCCCGCCGATAACCAAAGCTGATTAGACGGAACTACATTTAAATTATGGTTTAAGCTTGCTTCAGCTTATATATTAACTAATCATTATCGGCTTTGGCAGGCGCGGCAGATATTTTACAGATATACAGATAAAACCGAGCTTTGCTATGTTACCTGGCTTTATCTGTATGCCTGTATAAATTCGTAAATCTATAAGTTCTTAACTTTTTCTAATCACCCGCCAACGCTTATGGCGCGACAACGGCCGGCACTCCTGCAAAATCACTTTATCGCCAACCTTATATTCACCCTTTTCGTCATGGGCCTGATAGCAAGTTGTTACCTTAAATCTTTTTTTGTATTTAGGGTGTTCTTTCAATCGCGTAATAGCCACCACCACGGTCTTTGTCATTTTATCCGATACCACCACCCCTTTTAATTGTTTCTTGGGCATATTATTTTTTCTCCTTAAAAATAGTTAAAATTTGCGCCACCTGTCGCTTGACCGCTTTTAGCTGATGCGTGTTTTTCAGTTTGTTGGCGGCCAAATCAAATCTCAAGCTGCGCAGCTTTTCCCGATTCTCCTTAAGCATCAACTGCAGCTCGTTCAATGGTTTTTGCCTTAGTTCTTTAGCGGTTGATTTCATAAAGTTATTTAACCACAAACTTAGTTTTAATCGGCAGTTTGTGCGCCGCCAGCCGCATTGCTTCCTGGGCAATCTCCAGCGTCACTCCGTCCATTTCAAACAAAATCCGGCCGGGCTTTATCACACAGACATAATGGTCCACGCTTCCTTTGCCGCCGCCCATCGGGGTCTCCGCTCCTTTTTTAGTGACGGGCTTGTCCGGAAAAACCCGCAGCCAAATCTTGCCGCCACGCTGCACATAACGAGTAATAGCCCGCCGTGCCGCTTCAATTTGCCGAGAGGTCAGCCAGCAAGTAGCCATGGCCTTTAAGCCATAAGAACCAAAAGCCAACTCCGCTCCGCCTTTTGTCAGGCCCCGAGCTCTGCCTTTATGCCATTTGCGATGTTTTACCTTTTTCGGAGATAACATATTATTTCTCTTTTTTATCGCCTATCTTATCTTTCTTTTTTTCATCCACTTCCTCTTTTTTAAAAACCCAGACCGTAATGCCAACCGTCCCATAGGTGGTGAAGGCGGTGGCCTGAGCAAAGTCAATTTTAACCCGCAATGTTTGCAGCGGAATCCGGCCTTGACGCAACCATTCCCGACGGGCAATTTCTGCGCCGCCCAAGCGCCCCTTCATCATAATTTTAGCGCCCAGCACATCCTTGGATTGCATTATTCGTTCCATGGTCTGCCTCATCACGCGCCGAAAAGGCAACCTTCTTTCCATCTGATCAGCTATGCTTTGAGCCACCACCGCCGCTTTACTTTCTGCTCCTCTCACTTCTTCCACGGACAGACGCAAATCAATTTTCAGCGGCCGTTTCATCTTCCGATGCAGCAAACTCTTCACTTCCTTTTTTAGGTCTTCAATGCCCGAGCCGCCTCGGCCAATAATCAAGCCGGGTCTAGCCGCGTGAATCATCACGTTAATAGAATTAACTGACCGCTCAATTTCAATCTGGTCAACGCCCGCCTTAATAAGTTTGGTCGCCAAAAAACCGCGGATAAAATAATCCTCCTTCAGAAATTCCTGATATTTCTTTTTATTGAACCAACGCGATTTCCAGTTTTGGGTGATGCCCAGCCGGAACGCTATTGGATGAACTTTCTGTCCCATATTATTTCCTTACGGAATTACGGATTAGTACGGATTTTACGGATTTGAATTTTATCCGTAGCATCTGTATTTATCTGTAATTCCGTACGGATTATATTGATTTTCGTCTAAAAACTTTTTTAATATTACCAAAGGTCTGCCGAGAAAAACGCCGTGACTTAGCTTGCCCTGAAGCGCCGTAGGGTTTAGGCGGCAAATGACCTTTCTTAACTTCCTCTACTTTCCCTTCGTCTTTGGTTTCAATTTTGGCAACCGGAGCAGCCGTTGACTGAATCGCCTCTTCCTCTTTGACCACTTGGGGGTTAGCTGATTTTTTAGCTAACTTAGCCGTCGGCACAAACTCAGCCAACACTAGTTTAACAGAACAAGTGCGTTTCATAATTGGATAAGCCCGGCCCATGGCTCGCGGCATCCATCTTTTCAAGGTTTGTCCCTCTTCCACCACAATATTTTTTATAAATAAATTATTTTCCTGAATACTAAAATTGTGTTTGGCATTAGCCACCGCCGAATTTAACAATTTCAAAACTAAAGGAGCCGGTTTTTTAATCAAAAACGTCAGCTGCGCCTTGGCTTGAGAGACCGGCTTGCCCTTAACCAGCGCCGTAACTAATCTTACTTTCCGAGACGCCACTCTTAAATTGTTTAAACTGGCTTTAATTTCTGCCATAATTGTTGAAATTTTCGAGCTCATCTTGTAGCGAAGAAAATTTCACTACAATTATGAGCATCCCGCCCCATTTCCACCCAAGTTCTTGGTTTGTCGCCTTTTGAAGGCGAAGCCGTTTTTCTTGAATTTTATGGTATGCCACCAATCTTGGAAAGAAATGGGGCGGGATAACTTTTTGTTGCCAAATTTTGTTCGCTCGCCGCTCCAAATTTTGGACAAAAACTTATTTTTTCTCCACCGCAGGCGCTGGCATCTGTGCCGCCATGGCTCGCTGCTGATCAAGTTCGCGTTGAATTTTACCGCCGTGCTTGCCAAATTTTCTGGTTGGTGAAAACTCGCCCAGCTTTTGACCCACCATCTCTTCAGTCACGTAAACCGGAATATGATCCTTGCCGTTGTGCACGCCGAAAGTAAAACCAACCATTTCCGGAGTAATGGTGCAGGCCCGCGCCCAGGTCTTAATAATGGTCTTGTCGCCCAACTTCAATTTAGCCACTTTCTTCAAGAGCTTAGCATCAACGTATGGGCCTTTTTTTAAACTTCGTGACATATTATTTCCTTACAGAATTACGGATTAGTACGGATTTTACGGATTTGAATTCTATCCGTAGCATCTGTATTTATCTGTAATTCCGTACGGATTATTTCCTGCGCTGCAAAATTAAACGATTGGTCTGTTTGCGCCGCCGCCTGGTCTTAACGCCTCGCGCCTGCTTCCCCCAAGGGGTTTTGGGACCCTTGCGCAGGCCAATCGGCGCCCGTCCCTCGCCGCCGCCGTGCGGGTGGTCAACCGGGTTCATGGCGGAGCCACGAACATGCGGCCGCCTGCCCAACCACCGGGAACGGCCGGCTTTGCCAATAACCTGAGAGCTAAATTCCGGATTGCTTACCTGCCCCACCGTAGCAAAACAATTATCTTTAATCAAGCGCACTTCGCCCGAAGGCATTTTAAGCTGGGCATATCCCGCTTCAATTGCCAAAGCCTGGGCCGAGGAACCGGCCGAACGAACAATCATCCCGCCACTGCCCGGATAAAGCTCCACATCGTGCACCGGCAAACCAACCGGAATATTTTTTAAAGGCAGGCGATTGCCAACTTTAATTTCCACGTTCTCGCCGCTTATAATTTCATCGCCCACTTTTAAGTCATGCGGCGCAATGATATAGCGCTTCTCGCCATCGCGGTAATTTAATAAACAAATAAAAGCGTTGCGGTAGGGATCATATTCCAAAGCCGCCACTTTAGCCGGAACATCCAGCTTGTCGCGCTTAAAATCAATCATTCGGTAAAGCTTTTTGTGGCCGCCGCCCTTATGGCGCGTGGTAATGCGGCCGGAGGCCTTACTGCGGCCATGACGCCGAAAATGCGACACCACCAAGCTCTTGGTCGGCCGCTTTTTGCTCAGCTCAGAGTTTTTGACTCTGATTACTTGACGCACTCCGGGACTAGTTGGTTTTCTTCCTTTCAACATATTATCACCTTACAGAATTACGGATTAGTACGGATTTTACGGATTTGAATTCTATCTGTAGCATCTGTATTTATCTGTAATTCCGTACGGGTTACGCAATAATATCTAATTTTTCACCCGGCGCTAGCGTTACCACCGCTTTTTTATAACTGGAGCTAACTCCCTCAAAACGGCCCACTTGCCGCTTTTTACCGTGAAGATTAATAATGTTAACGCGAACCACGGCCACACCATAAAAATCCTGTACCGCTTTTTTAATCTCGTTCTTGGTAGCATAGGTCGCTACTTTAAAAATATACTGACCCTTGACCGTGAGCCGAGCTGATTTTTCCGTTACCCAGGGCTTAAGCAGCACATGCCAGCCGGTGGAAAACTCCCGTTTGATTATCCGCCGCCCCGTCTTAACCTTGGCCAGCTCGGTTTTTGGAGTCGGCAAAACCGCCGCTTTAGTTTCTTTTTTCTGTGCCGGCTTAATCTCTTTTTTCTTGGCGATTTTTTTAAACTTATTTAGCAGACCCATAGATTTGTTTAATTACCTCAATAGCCGCTTTAGGCATTAACAAATATTTAACCGACATTAAATCCATAATATTTAAACTCTGGGCGCCAATGGTATTGATTTTGGGAATGTTTCTGGCCGCGCGCACCACTGCCTGGTCATTTTGCGGCGACACCACGAGCGTCCCCCTTTGCAAATTCTGCTTGGCTCCTTTGGCTACTTGCTTGATAATCTCGGCCATCGTTTTGGTTTTGGCTTCAGCTAATTTCAAATCGTCCAGCAACACAATTTCTTTATCCTTGGCCTTGCCCGACAGCACCATCAACAACGCCTGACGCTTCATTTTTTTATTAATCTTGCGGGCAAAGTTTTTTTCTTTTCGCGGGCCAAAAGTAACGCCGCCGCCCACCCATAGAGGCGAACGAATAGAAGCGTGACGAGCCCGACCCGTGCCTTTTTGCCGCCAGGGCCGCTTGCCGCCGCCGCGCACCTCGCTCCGGTCCTTGGCGTGCGCCGTGGTTTGCCGAGTGTTAGCCAATTGCGCTTGCACCGCTTGACGGACAACTTCCGGCTTAAGCTTTAAACCAAAAATTTTAGCGGGTAAATTAACCTTGCCAACCTCTTTGCCGTCTTGACCGTAAACTGCCATATCTAAGCTAACCGGTTCTTTTTTAACCGCCTTTTCCTTAACAACCGCTTTTTTATTTGTATTCTTGACAACTGGCATATTATTCGTTATACTTTTATTAGTCAATTCTGGCTAAAATCTTGTTCTCTTGTTCTTCGGAGAGGAGGAGGAAAAATGAAATATAGAACGGCTGTTGTCGTATGCGCGGCAACGGGAATAGCAGTGGCACTAGTCTACGTGACGCTGATTGAAATCCCCTGGGTAAATAGCCTATTCATAGGGGCGCTCGCTTCTCTGCTGGTATCTACCTTGGGGGAATTGTCTATCTCTTCTTAACCACTTATTTTCCCCTCGCGCCATCAGGCCAAACCTGCTCTGGCGCTTTTTTTATTCCTCGACTGCGCTCGGAACAAGTTTTTAAAAGTTATTCTTCGAGCGAAGTCCCGCTACGCGGGACGAAGTCGAGAAGTTCTCGACGCGTTCGCCTCACGAGTATCGCTTGCTCGAACAATATTTTTTGTCATCCTAAGCGCAGTGAAGGATTCTTTATTCCCGGATTCCTCGCTCCGCTCAAGATGACAAACTTCTTCTCTAAAGATATCGCTCATCCATTCTTATTTCCAAAATAGTCCCGCGGTGGCCGGGCACAGCGCCCTTAATCGCTAGAATGTTTTTATCCGCGTCAATTTTGAATACCTGCAAGCCCCGGATAGTATTTCGTTCATTCCCCATGCGGCCGGCCATACGCCGACCCTTAGGCACGCGTTCAGGAAATGTGGCGCCGATGGAACCGGGCGCGCGCAGCCGATCTTTTTGGCCGTGGCTTTTTGGACCGCCGCCAAAATGATGCCGCTTAACCACGCCGGCAAAGCCCTTACCTTTGGAAACCCCGGCAATCTTCACTCGGTCGCCCTCGCCAAACACATCCGCTTTGATTTCGTCGCCCACCTTGACTTCAGGGCTGGCAATTCTAACTTCTCTCAAATATTTCAGGTTTTTGAGCTTTTTCAAGTGCCCGCGCTGGGGTTTGGCCAGGTGCTTATCTTTAACATCACCATAGCCAATCTGCACGGCCGTGTATCCATCTTTATCCTTATCCTTAATCTGCGTCACCAAACACGGCCCGGCTTCAACCAAAGTAACCGGAATAGCTTTTCCTTCTTTATCAAACAATTGGGCCATCTCCAGTTTTTTGCCTAAAATAAACTTCATAGTGTCATCTTACAGAATTACGGATTAATACGGATTTTACGGATTTGAATTTTATCCGTAGCATCTGTATTTATCTGTAATTCCGTAAGGAGTAAAAGGTAATGAAAAACCCAGGGCTAGCCCGGGCTCTTCCTGACTAAATCCTCAATTTAAAATTAATTGCTGGTGTTTTGTACCAAAGAAATTAGCTTATTATTCGCCTAGGCCGAATCTATACTCATTCGCATGTGCGCCGCGCCTGCCAAAGCCGATAATGATTAGTTAAAACATATTTAACGCTAACTTAAAACAGAATATGAGTATAGTTCCCAGTAATCAGCTTTGGTTATCGGCGGGCAGGGAATTCGCATGAATTTACGCTATTCGCATACTACATCTTTATCTCGATATCCACACCCGCTGGCAAATTCAAATTGGTCAATGAATCAACTACCTTGGCGCTCGGATTTAAAATATCAATTAAGCGCTTATGCACCCGCATCTCGTATTGCTCGCGCGAGTCCTTATGGACAAAGCTGGAGCGATTAACGGTATACTTGCGGGTTTCGGTGGGAATGGGCGTGGGTCCGGCCACCTGAGCGCCGAAGCGCTGAGCCGTTTCCACAATCTGCCGGGCCGACTGATCAATCAACTTATGATCGTACGCCCGGATCTTAATCCTAATCCGCTGTTTAATTTCTTCTTTTTCGTTCTTAGTAGCAACCATAAAAATGTCTAAAGAACTGATAAGCTAATTTTGTCTAACTATTATTTAAGGGTCTTGTCTAGGAAATTTTGATATAATGTCCTAGAAAGGCCATGAAATACAGCAAATTAAGCAATTATCAAATAAAAAAGATTTTAAAGTGTTTTTGCTTGGAATTAACAGCGGTCCAGACAGCT
>Ga0210051_1003512_pt1 | contig 15542 bp, 18 predicted proteins | sample CryGey092014_all_FD_185464 | JGI IMG/M metagenome (GOLD analysis project Ga0210051, IMG submission 185464) | Groundwater microbial communities from aquifer - Crystal Geyser CG23_combo_of_CG06-09_8/20/14_all (SPAdes) (version 2) | ecosystem: Environmental > Aquatic > Deep subsurface > Groundwater...
AAACCTTCGCTGTAAGACGGCTGTACAAAAACGTCTGCGCGGCTGAGGGCGAGTAATTTATCACGCCCCTGAAGCAAACCAGGCATAAAAACATGATTGCAGAGGCCTTCGTGATCTATAAGAGATTCGACAATAGCCCCATATCCCCCGATCATTAGCAATGCTGTGGAGTATTGCCGAACGACCTGCTTCCATGCGGCGATCAGTTGATCCAGGCCTTTTTCTGGACTTATCCGTCCCCAAAAAAGCAAAACCAAACGGCCACGAAAAGCTGGCCAACGCAAAAAGCTTCTCGCTCTCCTCCGTCTTCCGTCCCTAAGTCCCTGGGTCCCTTCGTCTATCCCCTCTCTCCGCTCCCTGCTTCTTGCTCCCTGCTCTTTTCCCCGCATCCCCGCATTTCAGCGCCCCACCATTGTCCCCCAGCCCGTCCATGGCCGGCCCTTGTGAGGGATTTAATTCATCCTCGCTTCCCTTTAGAAATGTTGTATCCGTAGGAGCCATGAGCAGCTTCCCACCCTTTTTGTCATCTGGTTTTCAGAATATTGTCGAGTAGCGGTGAGGATGGTGCGGCAAAGGGATTAACCACTGTAACCCCTCTCCAGATAAAACCATTTTGTAAATCTTCACTTAAAAGCATCCGGCAGCTATTTTCCGCGGCAACCGCCATAATCAATGCGTCCCAGATTTGGATCCTGTGGTCAATTGTCAGGTCCATTGCTGCCTGGAAAGCCGCCCAAGATGAGTCAGCAACTTCAAAACTGTCAGCCCAGTTCATAATCGCTTGGCGTGCAAGCGCTTGCTCCCTTTTTGCCTTGCCCGTAAGAACTCGAAAAAGTTCCCCCAAGCTTTGCGCAGGAAGCAAGACAAGTTCAGCCGGCAATCGTTCTATCAGCCGGATGGCTTCGCCGCAGCGCGTCGAATCGCCGATCCCTTCGGCATAGGCCAAGATATTGGTATCCAGGGCAACGAGCATGGCTAATCTTTATATAGTTCGTCACGGGTCCAATTTCGAGACCCTGTTACGTCCTGGGCTTTCAACCTAGATAACAGAAGGTTTTTCATCGCCTTTTTTTGCAGCACCTCTGAATTAACAGAGGTAATTTTTGCCACAGGCTTGCCCCTTGACAGAATCATAATCTCTTCCCCCTTGCCTATTTCCCGAAGTAAATTGGAGAACCCACGATTCGCATTAGATGCTGTAATAGTTTTCATAACCACAGCCTCCGATTAAAGTAGTTTAAAACACTATTTTAATAAACTGGAAGCCTGTTGTCAAACTTATTTTCATTGACATATCGTGGATCAAAAACAATTTCGGTCTGACAGCCCGTAATCTCTCTTATGAGCTTTGCTAATTCAACTATTGACATGTCCTTTCCCGCACCTACATTAATAATCTCTCCGTCATCATAATTTTCCATAAGAAAAACGGCTGCCTCGGCCAAGTCATCAACATGCAGAAACTCCCTTTTGGGCCTACCGCTTCCCCATATAGTTACCTCAGACCGTCCTGACTTTTTTGCCTCATGAAATTTTCTTATTAGTGCGGGCAGCACATGGGAGGTTACAAGGTCAAAGTTATCACCCGGACCATAAAGGTTTGTCGGCATAATTGAAATGGCATTAAAACCGTACTGCTTACGATAAGCCTGACATGTCTTTATTCCAGCAATTTTCGCGATGGCATACCATTCATTGGTCGGTTCCAAAGGACCGGTCAACAGATACTCTTCCTTTATGGGCTGTGGCGCCAGCTTGGGATAAATGCATGAAGAACCCAGGAAAAGCAGCTTCTTGGCGCCGTATTCATGGGCGGCATGTATTACATTGTCCTGGATCAGCAGATTGCTCCTCATGAATTCAGCGGGATAACTGTTCTTGGCATAAATCCCTCCCACCTTCGCGGCTGCCAGGAATATATAATCCGGCCTTTCGCTTTCAAAGGATAACGCGGCGGCAAGGAGGAGTCGCCGCAGGCGTATTACTATAGTGAACGACTTAAATAAGTTGACATGTAAAAGATGTCATTCCGAGCGAAGCGAGGAATCTTAGATTTCTCCCTTCGGTCGAAATGACAATTTACTTATGTCGTTCACTATAGGTATACTCAAACACTTATTTTTTCATAATAGGGGATAAACCTAATCAGCGTGTCCCCTATTTTCGTTTCTTCCTTAAAACCCAAGTTTACAACCCAGGCTTCTTTGGGATTGTATCTATTAATAAAGCCTTTGAGGGAACGGGTGATGCTTTTGTCTTTGAGTTCCTTGCACTTGACTTCTACAGGAAGGATGTTCTCGCCTCTGTTTATGACAAAATCCACCTCTGCCTTATCCTTTGTCCGCCAATAGTGTATGGTGCTGCCGTCGGCACGTGTTTTTTCGGAAAGCAAGTTGTATATGAGGTTCTGGAAAACAAATCCCAGCTCGGAGAGCATTGCATACCTGCCGAATTGTCGGATGGCGAAGTTTCTCATCCCAATATCGTTGAAATACATCACCGGCGATTTGCTGATCTCTTTTCTGAGATTTCTAAAGTAGGGCGTTATCCTCTGGATGATAAATGTCTTCTCCGCATAGACCGTATAGTTTTTCACGGTCTGGAGGGATATGCCCAATGTGGCAGAAAGTTCCTTGAAGTTAATCATGTTGCCTGCCTGCCCGGCCAGTAGCCGTATCAGATTGCTAAAGGCATCTATCCGTTCCACTCGGAGAAGATAGGCAATATCTTTCGTGACTATTCAGCCACTAAGACACCAAGACACTAAGATCATATAATTATTCTTTGAATACCCTTCTTGATCAAGTATTTTATGTACGGTGTATGCCGCATCTACTATTTTTCTTGCAATGCCTTCTTCCTTTTCAGACAAAGTGGAAAAATTCATATCTATCCTTCGTGCCTTAGTGCCTTGGTGGCTCAGGGTGGTCTTGCCGGCCTGACGTGGTCCGACAATAAGAGACATCTCTTTCTTGGGCAGATGCTTTGCTAAATCATTAAATAGGTATCGTTTGATAGGCATGGTTCATTTTAAATACGAGAACATTAAAAGTCAACATTAACAAAGACATCAATATGGTGTTTCATCCGCTTGCCTCCTGCACCCCGGCTTCATTCCTGAATTTTTCCAGCATCGTGTTAAAAATTATTTCAATCCGATTCAAGTTTTTCGACTTAATGTCGAGGAGGTCTTCATGATAGAGTTCAATAGTTCTTCTTGAATAGGTGGCAAGCTCTCCCCGGGCATAAGTCTCAGAAGATGTTATCCATGCTGAATCATCTTCACTATAAATCGGACGTGCAGGCTTGAGGTGAGGAGATTTTTTTGCCAGCTCTTCCAGCCAGCCGCATTCTATGGCAACGATTTTATTGATCAACAAAAGAGTTTCTTTATCAGGAGGCGGTAAGAGGCCTTCCATCCGGGCATACTTTTCCGTCATTAAATTCCTTCCCGTATTTTTTGCCTCCTCAAGATCCTGCAGGTAGCTTTCCAAGGTGGCGGGAGACCAGTTCACGAAATTACTTGTCCGAATGATTTTGAAGGTTTCCGGTTCCTCCTGACAGGAAGCCTTTCCCCCCCTGTTTTTCACCGTAGAGAACATATTCCACTCAATCTCTGCAATCCTGGAAATCAAATTTTCCTTTCTGTTCACGCTTTCCCTCCTTTCAATCGTTCAACAATAGCTTTATTTTATCTCTTTACTCTAAAGAAATGCCAGAAAAAATATTGTGGGAAATATCTTGATTGCATAAAATATAAGAATAATTATAATGTAATAAAATCCGGCTTAAGGGAAATCATATGTCATCGAAGATCATAATAGGAAAGGAATTACCATGGGCAAGAGATTTTACATTACAACCATCACCGTATCACTTCTAACATTACTAATTCTAAACCGTCTCTCAGGTCAGGGGGGTCTGACGGCTAAAATCAGAGAGATAGGAAAAGCTGATTTCATTAGTTTGGCCCGTGCGGACACTAAAGAAAACCTTCCCGGACCGGTGTTGTTGGTTACCCCCAGAAAAACAGATTTAGGTCCCCTTGGCCCCGGTGAGAGTGCAAAAGTTTCATTTACTTTAAAAAATCTCGGTTCGGGAATTTTGGAGTGGTCAACCCGCGGACCAGAGGGGTGGTCTTTGCTGGAAAAAAGAGAACTATCAGGTATTCTAAGAGATGATTCCAATTTTCTGGTGATTCATCTCAAATCTTTAAATAACCTTGAGAAAAGTGAGACTGATACCAGAAATTCACTCTATCCAATCCAGTTAACCCTTGAAGCAAACAATGATTCCATCGCTTGCAGGAAAGACTTGCCGTTGGGAACCCATAGAGAGACAATTAAGACGATTTCAACCGGCGGGATAAGAACTGTCTTTCTCACATTTAAAGTGGTTAAGGAAAAATCTGCTCACCTGATGGAAGTGAAGCCTATCAGATTAGACTTTGGGATTGTCGGACAGGGTAAGCAGGTTAACAGGAACATCAAGATAACTAATAAGGGGCGTAATACCCTTAAATGGAAAGCAACTATCCAGGAAAATCACAACATGTCGCTCAGTGGCTCCCCGAAGCCGGGACAATATGTATCTTTCTTGAATGAGGAAATTAAAGGAACGGGGATTTTCTATACAATAACAGGCCGTCTGAAGGATGTCATGAGCATCTCCGGCAGATTGTTGGAGGAAGGTGGTTATCCTTCTCTTTATAGTAGGAATGATACACTGAGATACCAATTTTCGGGGACGGGTATCGCCGTATTTTTCTGGAAGAATCCGGACGGGGGAAATTTGATGGCCTATATAGACAACAAATTTATGAATATGGATGATTGTTATGCCGAACAGGAAGAATCGGTGGAATTTCCCGTTGCCGATGGTTTGCCCGATGGCTCTCACACCCTGACTCTCGTTAACAGTGACGGCCGTGTTACCATCGAGGGGGTAAAAATTTACAAAAGGAACATGATGAAGGGAACCCCCGGATGGATCAAGGTACTTCCCAATACCGGGATGACAACCAGAGAGACGGATTATGTCAATATTCTAATAAACGCGCAACAACTGAATCCTGGCTACTACAGCGAGAATATCGCTATCAGTTCCGATGGGGGAGAAGCCGTTGTTGAAGTATCACTTGAAGTATCGGCGGATAACGTACCGAGAATCCTGGATGTTTATCGCTATGCAAAAGGCTTTCACTATCTGTACACGACCAACCCAAAGGCTGAGACCGAAAGACTACGGGTTGGAGGATACAAGAAACAGGGAATAGCTTTTAGACTATTCAGCCGCGGGACACCGGGAACCACCGAATTCTACAGATGGTATAATCTCCAGAAAGAGGACTACTTCTATTCTTACGAGCGAAGCGGAGGGGGCAAGTCTCTGAAAGGCTATTCTTTTGAGGGGACCATAGGAAACATCGCAACCTCCAGGCTTACCAATACGAGAGAATTGTACCGCTGGTTCAATCCATCCACAGGTTGTCACTTTTATACCACCGATCCCAAAGGGGGAGGAGGTACAAAAAAGGGGTATGGCTTTGAGGGGATAGCCGGCTATGTGAGATGAAAAAGGTTAAAAAAATATCTTACCGGGGTTCATTATCCCATGCGGGTCAAGGAGGAATTTGATTCGTTTCATAATCTCGAGGCTAACTCCGTGTTCATGGGACATAAATTTACGTTTCCCTATGCCGACCCCGTGTTCACCCGTGGCCGTACCGCCAAGGTCAATGGCGCGTCTCACGATAGCATCACCGGCTTCCATGGCTGTTTCCGCCTGCTTCAGGTCGTTATTGTCCTTGATCAGACCCATGTGCAGGTTGCCGCTTCCCGCATGGCCGAAGATATAGCCTTTTACCCCTTTTGAGATTGTTTCCTTCCGGGCAAAGTCAACCATCTGCGGGTATCTTGAAAGAGGCGCCGCCGTGTCTATGATGATTATTTCCATACCCCTGTTGGCGTTCTTCATCGCCTCGAATGTGGCGTACCTGGCCTCCCACAGGCGATCCCTCTCTTCTCTCCCAATCCCCGCTTCGTAGAGAAAACAGTTGTTAGAGGCACATATCTCCTCGATCAGGAAGAGTTCCTCTTTCAGTCCCGCTTCATTGCTTCCGTGAAATTCCATAAAAAGGGTGGGCTTCGTCTCGAGTTGGGTATTTTTAAAGGCATTAATCGCCTCAATGACATTTCCGTCAAGGAATTCAAGGGCGGCGGGGGTGATCCCGGTACACATTATCTGATATATAGATTGAGTGGCATCTTCCACAGAGTTGAAGTTCACCAGTACGGCGGTAAAATGCAGAGGAAGGGGGGCAAGACGTAAGGTTATCTGGGTGATTACTCCCAGAGTTCCCTCTGACCCGGTAAAAAGGCGGCACAGGTCATAACCAGAGGAACTCTTAACGGCATTGGAACCAACCCTGATTATTTCTCCCGTAGGAAGGACAACCTCCAACCTCATCACATAGTCCTTTGTAGCCCCGTACTTAAGAGTCTGGATACCGCTGGCGTTATTGGCAACCATTCCCCCGATGGTGGCTCCCGCCCCGGGATCAGGGGGAAAGAAAAGCCCCTTTTTGGCAAATTTTTTGTTCAGTTCCTTATATACCACCCCTGGTTCAACTACTACCTGGAAATCCCCCTCCCTTTCTTCGAGGATCCTGTTCATCTCCTGCATATCCAGGACAATGCCACCCATACACGGCATGGGATTCCCCTCCAGGCTTGTCCCCGCCCCCCAGGGGGTAACGGGTATCCTCTTTTCATTCGCTACCTTGAGTATCCCGCTTATCTCTTTGCTGGATCCGGGGAAGATGACAACCTCTGGTCTGCATCTCTTATGAAATGACTCATCCCGGGAATGGAGTTCTCTTACCGATTCTCCCGCAGAGACTTTTTCAGGGGCAACAATGGATTTGAAAAGAGATATTTCCTGTGCAGTAACGCTTCCGTAGGCCATATTCACCTAAGATTTCTTCAGTAAAAAACGGGCGATATTCTGACGTTGAATCTCGCCTGTCCCCTCCATGAACAGGCAGGACATCGCGTCTCGCATCCTCCTTTCCTGGGGATAGTCCTTCATATACCCGTAACCTCCCAGGATTTTTACCGCATCGAGACAAACATTTACACTTATCTCCGAGGCAAGGCACTTTGCCATGGAGGAGAAACCTTCAATATCCGGTACACCCTGATCTGACATAAAAGCAACCCTGTACAGCAATGATCGAGCCGCCTCTAATTGCATCGCCATATCGGCTATTTTAAATTGTATACCCTGAAATGCAGCGATAGGTTTTCCAAACTGAACCCTCTGTTTTGCATATTCTATAGCATAGTCCAACGCCCCCTGGGCAATGCCAAGGCCATGACTGCCTACCGTCAGACGGGTCAGATTAATGGCGCCAAGGGCAATCTTTAACCCTTCCCCTTCTTTCCCCAGCAAATTCTCTATGGGGATTTGCGCATCTTCCAGAACAAGCTCAGAAGCCGGTACACCTCTTGATCCCATCTTTTCTTCTGTTTTCCCGATTTTAAACCCGGGGGCGCCTTTTTCTAAAACGAAGGCGGATACGCCGCCCTTTAGCCCTTTTGCCGGATCGGTCATGGCAAAAAGGGGAAGGATATCAGCCACTGCCCCGCCGGAGATAAAACACTTCGTGCCATTTAGTATATAGAAATCCCCGCATCGGACCGCCCTTGTTTTCATTGCCCCCACATCAGAACCTGCCCCCGGTTCAGTAAGGGCAAAGGCGGTGATTTGGTTTTCCTTTCCCAGTCTTTGGAAAAATCTGTCCCTCTGACTTTCATTTCCTCCCAGGGAAATAACCTTAATGTTTGATGCTTGAATACATAACAGATTAGAAGATGTGGTACAAAACCTTGCCAACTCTTCTGAAACCATACAACTGGTTGTGGTATCGGCTCCTATCCCTCCGTACTTTTCCGGCAACGGCAGTTGAAGTATGCCGTTCTCCCCGAGAATCTTCACAATATCCCAGGGGAATTCCCCACTTTTATCCACTTCAGAAGCCCGCGGCCCAAGCTTTTCCACCCCCAATTTTCTGACCGTTTCCCTTATCATCCTTTGCTCTTCTGTAAATTCAAACATTTTTCCCCCTTCATATAGACATGTTAATTTAGCTCACTTTAGGCACTTTAAACTTTAGCTCACTTTAGGCACTTAACTTGAATCAGAGCGGTGGGGATGACTCCCTCCCGGATGATCACGGGAGGGAGAACGCTTACATCGAGGATGGTCGTTCCGCTCTTCCCCGGTGTCGGTCCTCCGTCAATAACAGCATCAATGCGATTTCCCAAACGCTGAATGACTTCACCGGCTGATGAGCATTCACCTTCCCCGGATAGATTGGCGCTGGTGGCCGTAATGGGACGGGAGAAGGTTTTTGCTAGGAGGTTGGCGATGGGATGGCTGGAGATACGAATGCCAATCTTCCCCGTGCCCCCCGTCAGCCGTGGCGGTATATCGGGAGAGGCCTTAAATATAAGGGTGAGTCCCCCAGGCCAAAATTCCTCCATCAGACTTTGGGCGGTATCATTAATTTCGTCAACCAGAGCTGTTAAATCTGTTCGATCTCCGATAATCAGAGAAATCGGATTTTTAAAGTCTCTCTCCTTGATCAAGAAGACCTTCTCCACGACCCTTTCGTTTTTTCCATCGGCGCCCAGTCCGTAAAAGGTCTCGGTGGGATAGGCGATAACCCCTCCTGCCTTCATGATCCGGACAGCTTCCGTGATCAAGGCCATATCGGGATGGCAGGGATCAATCTTCAGGATTTCCGGCATATAATGCCTTCTTGTCTTTTTTCGATATCCCGTACCATGTCCTGTATGTAGGCCTGCAACTTTTCGCGCAGGCCCTCATCATCCAGGGACAGAATCCTGATAGCCAGCAGGGCCGCATTTTTTGCCCCTGCCCTTCCTACAGCCATCGTGGCAACCGGTATCCCGCCAGGCATCTGCACGGTGGAGAGAAGGGCGTCCAGTCCCATGAGCGATGTAGCCTCAAGAGGGACACCGATGACCGGAAGGATGGTCTGGGAGGCGATTACCCCGGCGAGATGGGCTGCCGCCCCGGCCCCGACGATGATAACCTTGATACCCCTCTGCGCCGCTGTCCGGGCAAAAGATGATGTCCTCTCCGGCGAACGATGGGCCGAGGTCAGAAAGACCTCGTAGGGAATACCGAATGTATCGAGTATCCGGATAGTCTCTTGCATGACGGGGAGGTTAGAGTCGCTTCCCATGACGACGCTGACGAAAACCGCCGTCTTTTCTTCCATATTGATTATCTTCCTTTAGTGTTTAAAGTGCCTTGTTCCGGTGAAGATCATGGCCATTCCGTGTTCATCGGCGGCGGCAATCACATCTTTATCCCTGATTGATTCGCCAGGTTGTATAATGGCTGTGATACCGGCCCCGGCGGCAAGGTCAATGCCGTCACGAAAGGGAAAGAAGGCATCGGAAGCGAGGACGCAACCTTTCGTCGGCAGATTTGCCTTCATAGCGGCGATTCTTACCGAGTCCATCCGGCTCATCTGTCCTGCCCCCACGCCTACCAGTTGGTCCCTGGTGGTAAAGACAATGGCGTTTGATTTGACATGTTTCACCACCCGCCAGGCAAAATCAAGGGCCTGGTATTCCTCTGCCGTTGGCGCCCTCCTGGTTACAACCTTCGTTTTTCTGATATCGAACTCCTCGCAGTCCCTGTCCTGAATGAGGAGCCCCCCCACGACTCTCCTGAAGTCGTAACCGGCAGGCTGTTTCCCGCAACCCGGTGGGATCTCCAGTATTCTCATATCCTTTTTCGCGCTTAATATCGCGATAGCGCCCTCGTCAAAGGCCGGGGCAATGATGACCTCGAGAAAGGTCTCTGTTATTGCTTCCGCTGTCTTCCTGTCCACCGGCCGGTTGAAGGCAACAATCCCGCCGAAGGCAGATACAGGGTCTGTCTCCCGCGCCCTCCGATATGCCTCCGAAATGTCGGAAGCGGAGGTCGCCGCCCCGCATGGGTTAGCATGCTTGACAATCACCGCGGCGGACAGTTCGAAATCAGATGCCATCTGCCAGGCCGCATCGCTGTCCATGATGTTGTTGTATGATAGTTCTTTTCCCTGGATCTGCCGGGCATTAGATATGGCGGGAAGAATGGTTCCCGTCTCCCGGTAAAAGGCGGCCTTCTGATGGGGATTTTCCCCGTAGCGGAGGTCCTGCGCCTTAACAAACTGAAAGGTAAAGGTATCGGGAAATACCTTCATTTCCCCGCCAGAAACTATCCTGCCAAGATAGTTGGAAATGGCGGCATCGTATTTGGCCGTCAGTTGAAACGTCTTTACCGCCAGGGCAAAATTGGTGTCCTCCGTGATCTTTCCCCCCGTTTCTCTCATCTCCTTCAATATTTTCTGGTAATCCTCAGGATCGGTCACGACACTGACAAAACGGTAGTTTTTCGCCGCGGCCCGAAGCATGGTCGGTCCACCGATGTCTATATTCTCCACGGCCTCCGAAAGGGTGCAACCCTTCGCCACGGTGTCCTCGAACCGGTAGAGATTGACCACCACCATATCAATCAGACCTATTCCCTGTCCTTTGATGGCTTTCATGTGCCCTTCATCATTCCGCAGGGCCAAAAGACCACCGTGTATCTTGGGATGAAGCGTTTTTAACCTGCCGTCCATCATTTCGGGAAAACCGGTGTAATCAGAGACATCTATGACTTTTATCCCCTCGCTTCTCAACTTGGAAGCCGTTCCCCCGGTGGAGAGGATCTCCACAGAAAATTGCGAAAGTTCCCTGGCAAACTCTACAATCCCTCTCTTGTCTGTGACACTGATCAGTACCCGCTTGATTTCGTTCATTACCGCATTCTCCTGTCGGGTTATTTCAGGTAAACAGAGAGCTTTTTATCGCCCCCTGATATCTTGCATATGTTGGATCCTCTTTTTGACTAACTCTTCTGTTCCAATGTCAGGTCTGTGGTCCACGGGCCCCTTGATGGCCGCTACGGCGCTTTCTGCGATTCTTTCCGCCTCAGTGAGGCGATCGGCTATGCCCACCACTCCGAGAGCTCTCGACATAGTCATATACAAACCGTTTTCCCTCCTGTCAACAGAAGAATAGTAGAGTCGTGCGGCCCCTACATCGCCGACCTCAATTCTTGACGATAAAGATGCAGAATCGGAATGCTCACCGGGGAGGCCGTATCCTTTCGGAACGATATACTTGCAAACAGCGGCCTTTTTCTCAAATTCCACATTTATCCTGTCGAGGGTGCCATCAATAATGGCCCCGCAAAGATCAACAAAATCCGTTTTTAAGAGGGGCAGGATATTCATCGCCTCGGGATCACCAAAGCGGGCGTTATATTCAAGTAATTTGACGCCGGACCTTGTAACCATGAATCCACCGTACATGACCCCCTTGTAGTATTCTCCCGTCTCTCTGTAAATGGCCTCGGCCACCCGCCGCGTAATAGTAAGACCATCCACGATGTCCTCGGGGCGCAAGAACGGCAGGGTATGGTCTTCACAGGAATATGAACCCATCCCCCCCGTGTTCGGGCCTCTATCGCCGGCAAATCGTCTCTTATGATCCTGGACAGGGGGGGTTGCTATTACGGTTTTGCCGTCACAGAGGCACTGAAGGGAGAATTCTTCCCCCTCCATTCTCTCTTCAATGATCACATTCCCATATTCCTCCAGGATGGATCGGCAGCAGTCCATCGCTTCTTCCCGTCTCTGAAAGTGATCTCCCTGCACCATGACCCCCTTGCCGCCGGTCAGGCCATCGGGCTTGATGACAATACCGTCCAGTTCATCGAGAAACTCCCCGATGCCATTCAGAGAGGAAAATGTTTTAAATTCCGGATTTCCCGGGATCCGGTACTTTTCGAGTAAATGTCTCGTGAAGGACTTTGAAGTCTCGAGACGCGCCAGGTTCTTTGTAGGACCCACGGACGGAACCCCTGCCTCTCTCAGGGCATCGGCCACTCCATTGTTAAGGGGTTCTTCGGGACCGATCACCGCGAAGTCAATATGGCATGCCCTGGCGAATTTACTTATCGCCGCGAGATCGCCGTAACCACCGATGGCGATTTCCTCTGAGAGAGAGGCGATACCGGGGTTGTTGGTCTTCATATAGGAAAAGAGTTTCGGCCGGCGGCTCGACCGGGCAATGGCCTCGGCAACAGCGTGTTCCCGGGCGCCGTTGCCGATTAAAAGCACATTCAACATCATCTTACTATACTCCGTAACTACTTTATGTTATCTCTTCTGTATATCACCTACGCCGATAAATGGCACAGCCCCACCCCCTGTAACCTGGGGGAGTATCCCATTCCATTTCTCTATAGCCTTGAGATTGGCCTCTATCTTTCTAAGCTCTATAAGATCTGTTGAAATATTTGCTCTCTGTAGCCTCAGGGACTCTGCTTCTGCCTTTGCTGCTGTAACCTTCTGCTCTGCCTCTATCCTTATCCTATCGAGGTCTCTTTTTGCCTTTAGTGCAAGCTGTTCTGCTGTCTGCTTTGACTCAATAGCCTCTGTAAAGATTTTAGAGAAGCTGAATGCGACAATAGAAACCGCATCAACTGCTATGTTGTGCACCATGAGTCTTTCAGCAAGTGTTGTTCTCATTGCCTCGCTTACCGCTGGCCTCTTTGTGATAAGCTCTTCTGCTGAATACCTGGCTGACACAGCTTTCATTATCTCTTGTATTGCAGGGTCTATAATACGCTCCTTGAATTCTACCCCAATGGTTTGATAGACAACATTTGCCTTATCAGGTATGATATGATAGTTAAGCGCAACAGATGATGTCACATCCTGAAGATCAGCCGAGCCAGATACGGCATCAGTCACTGCCTTCTGCACCTTGACATCCATCCGGGCAACCTTCTGCATTATAGGTATCCTGAAATGCAGTCCTTCATCCAACACCTTATCCTGAACAGCGCCAAAATTAAGGACAACTCCTCTTTCACCTGCCCCAATCTGAACCCATGGGTGTAAAAACAGAAAAAAGAACAGAATTGCTCCAATAATCAGCAGTAACCTCATAGGACCTTTCTTCGTCATAGACTGCATTGCCTCTTTTGCCCTGTAAACATCTCTCTCATCCATCATGCTACCTCCTTCTCCTTGAGTTTTTTTAGTTCCTCCCAGAAACCGGGAAATGATTTATTGACACAGTCTCTGTTTTTGATTATGACCCCCGGTATGGCGAGCCCCGCCACGGCAAAGCTCATGGCAATCCGGTGATCGTTGTATGTTTCTATCTCGGCGCCATGGGGTTCCCCCCCGTCAATGATGATCCCATCGTCCGTTTCCCTGGCGGCAATGCCTATTTTCTTCAGTTCTTGTAACGGCGCGGCAAGGCGATTACTTTCCTTGAGCCGCAGGTGCGAGACATTCGTAATCACGGTTCGCCCGGGCCTGAATGCCGACAGCACGGCCATGGTCGGCGCCATATCAGGCATATCGGCCATATCGGCAACATATTCCCCGCCGCGCAACTTACCCCCTGAAACCTCAACAAACCTATCTCCCCGCAACACGGAACAACCAAGGTCTTCCATAATACGAAGGAATCTGATATCTCCCTGCCGGCTATGGGGGTTTATGTTCAGGACCCTGACCCTTCCGCCGCAGAGAGCTGCGGCCAGAAAGAAATAGGAGGCGCTGGAGACATCCCCTTCCACATGGTAGCTCTGACCCACATAACGTTGCCCGCACTTTACATAATAATTGTCCCTTCCCCTTTCCGCAACCTTTACACCGAAATGCTCCATGACCTCTATGGTCAGGTCAACATAAGGAAGGGAAACTGTACGACCTTTCAACAGTATGCCAATATCCCCCCTGGCGTAAGGGGCGCTGATGAGAAGTGAGGAGATATACTGGCTGCTTTCTACATCGGTCAGTATTACATTACCGCCCCGGATACCATTCGCATCAATCACCACGGGAGGATATCCATCCCTTCCCCTGCTATTAACGGAGACGCCCAGTGCTTTCAATGCCTCCAGAAGGGGGCCAACCGGTCTCTTACAGAGGCGGCTGTCACCGGTGATGATGTATTCTCCCCTCCCAAGGGAAACCAGCGACGTTAAGAAGCGCATGGCGGTGCCATTGTTCCCCAAAAAGATCTCTTTATGGGGATTTTCGATACATCCCCCTGTTCCCGTAACGATAATATCCTCACCGGATATCAGGATCCCTGTGCCGAGGGAACGCAGAGCCTCCATAAGATATCGAGTATCCTCCGAGATGAGGGCATTTTGCAGGAAGGATTTCCCCTCCGCCAGAGCGGCGATGACGAGTCCTCTCTGGGTGTAACTCTTCGATCCCGGTACCTTCACCGTTGCCTGTAAATTACCGATCGGTTCGATCTCCAGCATAGAAATATTACCCTTCTGAGTAACTATCGAATATCATAAACAATAATTAGTATTGAACAGACTCGATTGAGATGCCAAGTGGGTTCGCCCGTCGCGGAGCTCGGGTTGCGAACAATCCTCTTTCAGTTTCTTCAGCGTTATGCGTCTTTTTTATCATCAGTAAGTTCCAACAAGCGTACATCCTCTAAATCGACTTCTCTTCCGGCAGCTCGCTTTGAAGTAATCAGGTCTTCCGACGAAACTACATAAAACGCCTGGCCTTGGTATTCCATGGACTTCCGATGTTTCCATGCCTCCTGAAAGCTTAATCCAGGTGTAGATGTTTGAACATCGATGCGCACACGGTCTTTAAATATGGTTATTTCATTTGATAAGATTTCATTAGCATTGGTAAGCGTTGCTGTGCCCATCCCGGCTTCCAAAAGAGCATCGAGCAATCGGCAGGCATTTTCTGGGGTGGCTTCGATGAGGATATCTAAATCAAAGGTAGCTCTTGGAACTCCGTAAAGAACAGCAGCTATCCCTCCAATCACGATATATTTCACTTCATGCTTCTGAAAGGATTCGAACACGCCCTTTAGTCTGTTGAGCATATTTCCTATCCGGTAGTTCAGGATTTATTTCCATTGCCAAGTCCGTAAAATTGCAAAACATTTCCATACGTTCGGACAATGACAACGAGCGAAACCAACGCACTTTAGCCTCAATAGTTTCATCTTTTATATCTTGAGATATTTCATTCATACGGCATGTTTACCAAATTTTCAGTCTTTTTTCAACGCATAACGCGCTGCGGATAACCTGCTGAAAAAGCTTACAAAAAAGGTAACTATTCAGGTTCAAAGTTCCGGGGTTCACGGTTCAAGGTTAGACGTGGATTCCTATTGCTGGCTATCTCAAGAAATATCGTGACTATTCAGCCACTAAGACACCAAGACACTAAGATCATATAATTATTCTTTGAATACCCTTCTTGATCAAGTATTTTATGGGCTCTTCGCTATTTCGTGTGGGTAATATTTGTTTCTAATATCGATACGTTATATAGTTACACGTCAATTTTAGAGCCAAAAACAGTAGGTTAATCTTTTAGTAACGTTCAAAAGTTGAGGCAAAAT
>Ga0210051_1003516_pt1 | contig 15533 bp, 10 predicted proteins | sample CryGey092014_all_FD_185464 | JGI IMG/M metagenome (GOLD analysis project Ga0210051, IMG submission 185464) | Groundwater microbial communities from aquifer - Crystal Geyser CG23_combo_of_CG06-09_8/20/14_all (SPAdes) (version 2) | ecosystem: Environmental > Aquatic > Deep subsurface > Groundwater...
ATGAGATAAAGAATCTTAAAAATGAATTAAACCTTCAATGGGAAGATGTTAAAAACATTTTTATCGAACGGGCAACTCAGGTCAGAGTAAACATGATGCCTGTGCCTCCTCAAGAAGCATGGGATATTTTATACAATGAGCTAAGTGAAGAGGTCTGACTAACTACGAAAAGCTAAAGAAGAAAAATTATTGCTGCTGGGTGAATTTCTGCTTAATAAATTGAGGACTTATTGTTGAATCAAATACATACCTATAAACTAATAAAGGCTTTAACGATGGTGAAGTTCACTAAATAGAATGCAATTTAGTTACCTGAAACAAATTCTTCTTTAGATAATTATTCCTTGAAAACAGAGCTTGTGTTTCCTCCAAGCTGAACCCAGCCTCTTTAAGTAAGCAAATTTCTACTATCGTTCTTAGATTCTGGATAAGCTGAAAGAGTATCTCGTAGTTTTCTACAGGAGAGGGTGGTTTACTATCTTCATCATAATGAGTCAGATAATTTCTTGTTTCAACTACATCGTTAATAAACGTGTCTTTATTATTTATAAAGAGAGTTGTAAGTACCCCATAATCATTTACCACTTCTTTTAATCTTGTTCTCAAACTAAACTCATTTCCGTACTTTAAGTATTCCTTCAGTCTATCCTTTAAACTGCCTTTTGTATCTTGAGGCATTGCTTTCACAACTTCCACAAGAGAGTTATACACGACTTTGTAATCTTCGTCGGATAAATATTCTCCACCATAGACACGTTGATGATAAGATTCTATAGCCTGCGTCAAACTCAAAAATTGAGACTCAAGGTATAGGTGAGGATTATATAATGTTCCAAAATATAGATTGTAAGTAGGCTTTAACAAGTGAGCTTTCTCATACCAATTTCTCAGAAAAATTCCAAATCTATCTTGGACATCCTTAAAGGTAAAAAGCATTTGGAATGGAGGTACCTCGCAAGTTTCTAAAATATCTGAAACTCTGTAAAACATTTCAACGACTGGGTAGTAGGAGGGCTTGTCTTTTATCAACTGTTTATTTTTCTCTGTTGTCCCTTCGATAGTTAACGGATAAACTAGCTCTCTGACTCCAAGACTCAAAAAATTCTTAATGTTATGCATAATATTCCAGTACTCACCAAAGGGTTTTTCTTCTGGAGGTTCTATCTTAATATATGTTGTTTGTTTGATGCTTGCTTCTTTCTGCACGATTGTGTGTGTTGGGTACGTATTTTTGATGACTATCGAAATCTTGTAATCTTCCACTCTCGCCTCAATAGGCTTTTGTGGTTTGTACTTTACAACCACTTCATCATTATCCTGCGAACCATATGATATGCCGAACCCAGAGATACCCACCCAATCATCTAAATGAGAATAGTGAACAAAGATATTCTTAAATCTGATGTCTTCTAATTTCTTAAAATGAATGCCTTTAAAAACAAGACGAGAATAAAATGAAGAAATTTTCATTCCAGGGGTATACGTACTGCACTTTGTTTCGGAACAATTTATTAATGTAATTTCTTTTCCTTCAACTGTAACTCCTAAAATAATTGGAAAATTTTGCATTTCTTCCAAATTTTTATGGCTATTAAAAGCTCCATCAAGATCTAAAATTGCTCCTTCGTTAGGAGAAAACTTGAGTGTTCCCCTAATCTGCTCCTCAGGGTTATCTGGAAGCCACCAGATACCTTTGTATTCAAATCCCTCAATCATTTTTCACCTACAATATTTTTATATGCTTCTGAAAATAATGGTTCGAACTTCTTAAGGTCAATATCCCCAGATTCGACTTTATACAATGCTTGATTCCATTGCTCATCATATCGTAATATATTGTAGTCCTTTATTTTTGTTTTTACAGCTATTTCCTTAGGGATCTTAAAGAAGAGGCTGAAACTTTTTGATCCAGTAAACATAACTCCAAAAACAATTGGGAAACCATATTTAAACGATACATATACTTTATTATTACTTCTTGTTAAGTTCCATCCTTTTGCTTTTATATATTCTTCAAGGTGAGTACATAGTTTCCAAAATTCTTTCGCAGAATTAGGGTTATAGTTTAGTTTATAAAATTCTTCGTCATATTCACGAGTCGTGCTTACAGGTCTTGCAACTTTCTCATCCTCTACAATTAATTTATTAAGAAACACATAGTCATTTGTTCCATCATTAAACTTTTTAAATTCTATTAGCTCTACAGGATAAGTTATCCTATTTATCAATTTTTGAACAGATAGTTTAAAAGAAGGACCAATAATTAGCACTTTTAGATTAAATTCTTTCTCCCAATCAAAAACAAAATCCTCATGCTTGTCTTTCTGTTCAAGCCAAATACTCTTTATAGCATCTGGATGAGTTTCTACCCAAACACTGTATCTTAATACTTGTGGTATAACACTTTCATTAACAATCTCATCTTTTATCTCAATAACAAGTACATTATTTTCATTATCTAAGCCAACCAAATCTATTCTATCTTCTTTACTGTAAGTTTGAAGTTGTCTTTTTAGAAGAAAAACATCAGGAAGAATATTTTTAGTTTCGAAGATAATTTTTTCAATTTCCTCTTCGGGGTGTACTTTTACTTCGTTCATGTTTATCGTTTCACTTTTGCCTTTTAGTAATATTAAATTAGCCATTTCATCACCCATTACCTTCCACAAACCACGAGCCTGATTTCACTTAACTCGTTCATATCCAAAGTACTTTGTATCCAACTCCTTTTATTTAAGCTATTCATGCAATCCTCCTTTTACTTTAATAACATGTCATTCCCTAAGTTTATAAGAAAATCCACTCGCAATATTAATTATTGCTAAATTAAAACGTTTGTCAAGGATAAATAAAAATATTTCGCTTAGAGTATGAATGAGGCAACGCAGAGATAAAATAAAATTTCGATAGCTTGTAGTAAATTCTTTATTAGGGAGAGAGGGCTGATTATTCTATTTAACGCGTCCTTTCAAAAGTCTAAAACGATTCAGCTCATAAAATTATTTGAATAAATTTAAAAGTTTGCTATTATTATTTTGATTTATGGAAACGAAAAAAGAAGAAGTTATAAGACTGCTGAATTCAAAAAGAATAGCTGAGGCAAAAGAGCTGCTTGAAGAAATGATTATAGACAGCCCTGAAGATACGTTTGTGCTTTACAATCTTGGAATGTGCTACAGCGAATTGGGAAACTACCAGGCTTCAATCGAAACTATGGAAAAGTGTATTGAATACGATCCCGGCAACTCAAATGCCTATGTGGCTTTGGGATTTTCATACATGAAGGCTTCCAGAGAAAAAGATGCAGAAGAATCATTTTTAAAGGCGCTTGAAATCGATCCGAAAAATATCTATGCGCTTCAGAATCTGGGCAGTTTGTACGCCATTGAAAAAAATTATGTTTCCGCAGTTAACACTTTCAGAAAGGCCGAACTTATAAACCCGGGGTACCCAAATATTATTTACGGTCTTGCCCTGGCATACAAGGAAGTTGGCGACATTAAAAAAGCAGACTTGTATTTCAGGAAATTGATCGTGAGGGATAATGAAGATCAGTTCACGGAATTCGCAAAAAATCAGATGAGGGAAATAGCCGAAGCAGAGTTTAAGAAAAGCGGTATAAGATTTGACGTGGTCATGTACTGTTTATCGGCAATGCAAAAGTTTAAAAATATGCAGAAAAGAAAATTGACGGAAATACTTGCCGAAATTGCTCTGAAAGGCGAAAGAGGTTTTGATGTTCACAATCCCGCACAGAAATATGAGTTAGCCACTTTGCCTGGCAAATATTCTGGCTTAAATTTAGTCTGTTATTTGTATGTAGGTTTTCAAATAATAGAGCCAACAAAAGACGTAGGATTTGATCTTTCCAGAGAATACGAAGCAGCAAAAGAAATGCTTGAAAACGAACAGAATGAATAAGCATGAATTCTTTCAAAAGTACAATATCGACAGGTCAGCAGAGGAAATTGTATCCGATATAGAAAACAGAACAAAAAAAGAGATGGTTTTTATTGAAAAGCCTGATCTTGAAGTCAGAGCGACAATAAAAATAGCAAGAAAAAATATGAGCAATCATTTTTTCTATGCCAAAAATTTCCACTCGGAAACAATAAACCACCTGGTAATTCATGAATGCGCGCACATTTTAAGGATTTTGTCCGCGCCAGAAAAAGAGCGATTAGCTCCCGGAGTAAAAAACGAAAACATAATTTATTACAGGGTTTCCATAGATAAATCTTTGCCCAAAATATTTAAAGAAATGCCAAAAGAAACTTTAGAGAAAATCTTAGATTTTTGGCTTAACGGCATAATAAGGCAATTAACAAATCTGCCCGTGGACTACCGTATTGAGTATTGGATATATAATAACTTTCCTGATTTAAGAAATAATCAAAACAAATCTGTAGAAAATGATTTGAAAGCTTCAATCCAGAGTTTATCCAAAGAAGTTAAAACGATGACGCCTCCACTAATTTTTGAAAAATCTTATTTGATGAACTACGCCTATACTAGACTCATTGATAAATTATTAGGCACTAACTATTTGCCTTATTATAAAAATTTAGACAATCTCGATGCAGGAGATAAATTGGCATCTCTTTTGGAGACAGAGGACAAAGGATACAACCAGGACATTGATACGATAAACTGCTGGGCAGAGATATTAAATTTGAGCGATTGGTTTACATGGATTAATTTTGAGCAAATACCTGACGATTACTTGAATGTCGTGATTTAGGAGGCAAATTCTTTTTCCTCTTCGGACAAATGTTCCCAATGGCTTGTTTTTATATATGTACTTGCATCGCCGAGGTCAATTTCCGATCCATTAATTGAGGTTTTTAGTTTCCATCGAGAAATGATTTTCCCGCTCACTCCGTAAGAGTTTACTCTTTCAAGCTTCAGGTTCTCAATTGCTTTCTGAATTTCTTTTTCTGTCGTCTTTTCCATGATAAAATTGTAAGAGTATTTTTTAGCATACAAGCAGGTAATTCGCCTGCTTGCGCCAGTTAAAAGTTCGAAACAAAATAATCAAGGAATAACTATTACCAATTTGGACACATTTCGGACATTTATCGGACAAATTGGTCAATAATTGTGCAATTTATGCAATAATTATACAAAAGTTCATTAATGGTAAAAATAGGTAAAAGTATTGAGAAGGTAATGAAAAAGTATGAAAAATAAAAACTAATAAGCGGATCATATTCAAAACACTATCCCAAATACTGTCGTCTAAATAGCCAAAAAATTGTAAAAATTCTTTTAATTTAAACAAAAAAATTCTTTACAAATGTATTTAAAGTATTAAAATAAAATAATGATACTCTCAAATGTTGGTAAAACTATGTTTTTGAGAATTAAAACGGCAGATAAATCAATATTTTATGCCTTTCGGAGGCTTTATGGAACTTAGCGAGGGAATGATAGTAACGGGTCCATTCTTCAGTGAGCCTGTAAGAATAGAAAAAATAGTTAATATTGGTGAGCGTATTCGTTTGGTAGGCGTTTCTTTATACTCAAATACTCACATTGAAAGAATTTTAAAGAGAGAGGAAATTAATCTGCTGGCAACCGAAGAATACGTTTTGAATTTTGCATCTTCAGGCTCTGAAGCTTTCCTTGCATTAGAAGGAGAAAGATACAAATATGCATCTAACTTTGACCCCTTGCTTGCAGTAAACACCTCTAAGATAGATTCTCTCCCTTTCCAAATTGAGGCTGTTTACGGTTATATTTTGAAACTTCCACGAATTAGATTTCTTATTGCAGACGACCCAGGGGCAGGAAAAACAATTATGGCGGGGCTTGTTGTAAAAGAAATGAAACTACGAGGGCTAATTAAGAAGATACTCATAGTTGTTCCAGGTCATCTTAAAGAACAATGGAAAAGGGAAATGAAAGAGAAGTTCCAGGAGAATTTCGCAATAATTGATAGAAACATCCTTGATTTAACCTATGGGGAGAACCCTTGGCAAAGGGAAAATCAGATAATTACCTCGATGGATTTTTCAAAACAAGAAGATGTGCTTCCGTCTATAACAAGTGTTAACTGGGATTTGATTGTAGTCGACGAAGCCCACAAAATGTCTGCATATAAATATGGTGACAAAATTGATAAAACTGATAGATACAGACTTGGAGAGAAATTATCCTCAAGTACAGAGCATCTTCTTTTCCTTACGGCAACGCCACATAAAGGAGACCCGGAAAATTTTAGACTTTTTCAGGATTTGTTGGTTCCAGGTTTCTTTGCAACCAGTGATTTGATTGATGAATCTATACAAAATAAAGATAATCCACTATTCATAAGAAGATTAAAGGAAGACCTTAGGGATTTTGACGGTAAACCAATTTTTACTCACCGCTACCCTAAAACAATCAGGTTTAAACTTTCAGATGAAGAGAAAGAACTCTATAACGACCTATCTAAGTATGTATTGTCTCAATACAACAAGGTACTCAACAGGAATAATAAAAAGAGAAATATTGCATTTGCACTTCTTATTTTACAGAGAAGAATGGCGTCCAGCACATATGCACTCCTTAAATCCCTTGAAAGAAGAAAGAATAAGCTCGAGGAATTGCTTAAAAATCCAGAGGCTTTAACTGAAATTCCAGAACCTTTTGACATAAATGAAATTGAAGATTTCGAGGAGAAGAGTCGTTGGGAAGAAGAGAATAAATGGGAAACCATTTCAACAGCAGAGAATAGGGATGAACTTCTGAGCGAAATTACAACGGTAGAAGGATTAATTGAAAGAGCAAAGCGTATATTAGACGCAGAGATAGAAATAAAGCTTCGAGAGTTGAAAAAGGCAATTGAAGAAGGTTTCAAAAAGATAAGAGAAGTTCAAGGGAATGAAAAGATTCTGATCTTCACGGAATCAAAAGACACATTGGACTATCTTGTTAACAAAATAAAATCCTGGGGTTACTCTGTAAATTTCATTCATGGCGGAATGAACATTGAAGAGCGAGTAAGTGCAGAAAAGGTATTTAAAAACCAAACTCAAGTTATGGTTGCAACCGAAGCGGCAGGCGAGGGAATTAACCTCCAATTCTGCAATTTGATGATTAACTACGATATTCCATGGAACCCAAACAGGCTCGAGCAAAGAATGGGTAGAATCCACAGATACGGCCAGCAGAAAGATGTATTTATATTTAACCTTGTGGCAGAGGATACAAGAGAAGGTAGAGTGCTTGCGAAACTGTTTGATAAACTTGACGAAATAAGAAATGCTCTTGGAAATGACAGAGTTTTTGATGTAATTGGAGATACCTTTATGGGGGTTAATCTCTATCAATTGATTGTTGCTGCAGTAGCGAATGCAAGGAGCATGGAGGATATTCTTAAAGAAATCGATATAAAAGTAGACCAGGATTATATTTCAAAGATAAAAGAACAACTTGGAGAAAGTCTTGCAACAAGAAACATTGATTATTCTAAAGTTAAGGAGATGTCAACTCGAGCAAAAGAGTACAGGCTTATGCCGGAGTACACTCAGGAATTTTTTATAAAAGCGTTTTCAAAAGCAGGTGGAAGATTTGAGATAAGAAAAGATGGTTTCATTACAATTGAAAGTGTCCCGTACGAAATAAGGAAAGTTGCTGGCGATGTAAATTTCAAAGTTTCATACGGCTTAATTTTAAAAAGTTATCCGAGGATAACATTCGACAAAGAAATAGCATTTAAAAATCCTGAAGCTGAGTTTGTTTCATTCGGACATCCTTTATTTGAGGCTGTGTTAAAATGGGTAAATGAGCAATATTTCTCAAAATTAAGTAAAGGAGCGGTATTTTTGGACCCGGATGGAAGATACATTGGCATAATCTGGTTCTTTGAAGGTTCGGTTTTTGACGGGAAAAACGAAACCGTAGGAAAAAGAGTTATGGCAATTTACGATGATGGAACAAAATCTGAAGAGATAAATCCGTCCGTTTTGTGGGATTTAGTGCCCGTTGATGATGTTGGTTCAACGGACCTAAGCATTTCAGTAAGTGACATTGAATTAAGGAAAGGAAGAATGCAAGAATTTGCAATTTATTCTGCAGAGAAATATAGAGACGAGGTTTTGGCTGAAAGAAATCGCCAAGCGGAGATAAAGAGAAAATACGGCATAAAGTCTCTTGAGTATCTCATTGGTGAACTCGATACACAGCTTGCAGAACTCTACGAAAGGCAGGAAAAGGGTGAAAAAACTGATCTTGCTATAAGAAACAAGGAGGAGAAGAAAAAACAGTATGAAGATGCTCTGAAGAGTTTGAAAAAAAGCATTGAGCAAGAAGTAAGCTTATCTATTGGCGCACCTGAATTTATCAGTGCAATTGTTGTAAAACCACAGGGTAATGATATGCTCAAAAGAGACGAGGATATTGAAGCTATCGGAATGAGGGTGGCAATGAAGTTTGAAATAAGAGAAGGAAGGTCTCCTAAGGATGTTTCAAAAGAAAATCTTGGTTATGATATTCGCTCTGAAGGAAGCGAAGAGATAAGATACATAGAGGTAAAGGCAAGAAATGAGGAGGGGATGATAATTCTCACTCAAAACGAATACCTTAAGGCAAAAAGATTTAAGAATCAGTACTGGCTTTATATCGTATGCAATGCTTCGACAAACTCGCAACTGTATCTGATCAATAATCCTTCAGAAAATTTACAGTTAATTCAAAAAATTGAGTCAGTTCGTTTTATAATACCTGTGGAAGAATGGAAAAGTAAAGGATTGAAAAATGGATGAGAAAAGATTCATTGAGGTAACATTTCCGCTGAAGGAAGTAAGCGAAATATCTGCAAAAGAAAAGAATATTCGTCACGGACACGTTTCAACGCTTCATATCTGGTGGGCAAGACGACCGTTAGCGTCTTCAAGAGCAACTTCCTATGCCGCACTTATCCCTGCACCAAAGAATGAAGAAGAAAAGTTAAAAATAAATGATTTTATTATTGACTTTGCAAAGTGGGAAAATTCACTCAATCAAAGATTAATTGAGAAAGCAAGAAAAGACATTTTAGAGGCGAACGTTGGCAAACCGCCGAAGGTGCTTGATTCATTTGCAGGTGGTGGCTCAATTCCGCTTGAGGCATTGAGGCTTGGTTGTGAAACCTATGCAATAGACTATAACCCTGTTGCAACGCTTATCCTTAAGTGCGCTCTTGAATATCCACAAAAATACGGAAAAAAGATATCAAAAAAGTCAGAAGCAAACAATTCAGGTTTATTTGAAAATAAAATAGAAACATATAGTTTAGTTGAGGATGTAAAAAAGTGGGGAGAGCTGGTTTTAGATAAGGCAAAGAAAGAAATTAGCAAGTTTTATCCAGAAGATAGCGATGGCTCAATCCCTGTTGGCTTCATCTGGGCAAGGACAATTCCTTGCCAGAATCCCTCCTGTGGTGCTGAGATTCCTTTGATGAGACAGTTCTGGCTTGCAAAGAAAGATAAAAAGAAAGTTTCTTTAAAACCTTATGTTAAGGATGGAAAAGTTGAGTTTGAAATTGTAGGGCAAAGTAAACCTTTTCCAGTGGATTTTAACCCCGAAGATGGAACGGTTGCAAGGGCTGTTGCAAGGTGCCCTGTGTGTGGTTCTACGATAGATGATAAAACAACGAGAAAACTGTTTCAGGAAGGAAAAGCAGGACAAAGAATGGTTGCAGTGGTTTTACACAATCCAAAAACACAAGGGAAGACATATAGGCTTGCAATAGAAAAAGATTTGGAAATCTTTAAAGAAGCAGAAAAATACCTCGAGGAGAAAAGGAAGAAACTAATGGAAGAATGGAGCATTGACCCTGTGCCGGACGAAGAACTACCACCGAAAGAAACACTTGGTTTTCGTATACAAAGATATGGAATGCTAAGATGGGGCGACCTTTTTAACTCACGCCAGAAACTTGCCTTGATTGCTTTCACCGAAAAAGTTAGAGAAGCATACAAAAAGATGGTAAAAGAAGGATACGATAAGGAATATACGAAGGCAGTGGTGAGTTACTTGGCATTTGTTGTTAGTAGACTTACTGACACCAATTCAAGCCTTTGTCATTGGGATGGTAGTTGGGAAAAGGTTTCAACTACTTTTGCAAGACAAGCATTGCCAATGAATTGGGATTATATTGAAACTCAGATTTTTGCGGACAAAGGATATTCTTTTAAAAGCATTTTAGAGAACAACATTGTTGTTACCTTAGAGCAACTTTCACATATTCCTAGAATCTTAGATAAAATTCCAAAAGTCACTCAAGCCTCTGCAACCGACCTCCCCTATCCCGACAACTACTTTGATGCAGTTTTCACGGATCCACCGTACTACGATAATGTGCCCTATTCTTATCTTTCGGATTTCTTTTATGTATGGTTAAAAAGAATAATCGGAGATTTGTACCCCGACCTATTTTCAACTCCTCTAACTCCCAAAAGTAAAGAAATCGTTGCATATACTAATAATTTGACATGGGAAGAAGCAAAAAACAATTTTGAGAATATGCTTAAAAGAGCCTTTCAGGAAATTTACAGAGTTTTGAAACCAGACGGTATTGCAACCATTGTTTATGCGTACAAATCTACTGCAGGCTGGGAAACATTGATTAACTCTCTTCTTGATTCGGGGCTTGTTGTCACTGCATCCTGGCCTATTGATACTGAAATGAAACAAAGATTAAGAGCAAATGAATCCGCAGCGCTTGCATCTTCTATCTACCTTGTTGCACGCAAGACCGAACAAATCGAAACTGGTTGGTTTAATGAAGTGAAAGAGGAAATAAGAAAGTATCTTTATAAAAAACTTGAAGAATTATGGAAAGCAGGAGTATCAGGTCCTGATTATTTTATCTCTGCGATTGGTTCTTCAATTGAAATCTTTGGAAAGTATAAGAAGATTATTGATTATGAAGGAAATATCGTAAGGGCCGATAGGCTGCTTGAATTTGTAAGAGAAGCAGTTACCGACTATGCTGTGCATCAGATTCTTCACAATGGCATTGCAGGAGAACTTTCACCGCTTTCGAGGTTCTATGTATTGTGGCGTTGGGCTTACGGTGAGGTAGTAGTACCATTTGATGATGCACGCAAGCTTGCCCAATCTACAGGTATAGATTTGGGTAAAGAATGGAACAGAGGGTTCATAAAGAAAGAAAAAGAATTCATAAGAGTATTAGGCTCTCAAGACAGGACTCTCGAGGAAATAGGAGACCCGCATGATTTGATTGATGTTTTGCATATTGCTTTAATACTGTGGGAGAAGGGCGATAAAGATAGTTTAGTTAAGGTTCTTGCAAACAGTGGATTTGGCAAGAAGGACTCATTCTACAGAGTTGCACAGGCAATTTCTGAAACTTTGCCCTTGATAAGCAAGGAAAAGAAGCTTATTGATGGTTTCCTTTCAGGAAAGGAAAGAATAATTAAAGATATTCAAAAAGGAGAAGAAAGGGGGTTTGAATTTAAATGAAACCATTTAATATGATTGCAATACCTCACAGAGATATTCTTGAGGGAAGGCTCACTCTTGATGTTTTTGGAGCCGATTTGTGGATGGTGTACAGGGGCACTGCACCAGCCGAATACAAAGATAGAGATATTTTCTTTCAAAAAACCTATCTTACGAACGGACTCAAAAATCTTCTTAACATTGCACACAAAAGGATAAGCGGTAAGGGAGGCGACTCCATTATTCAATTGCAAACACCATTTGGTGGTGGTAAGACACACTCTTTGATTGCTCTGTACCACAAAGCAAAAGAATGGGGTGCAAATGTTGTCGTCTTCGATGGCACCGTTTACGATGCAAAGGCTCGCCCTGTATGGGAGGAAATCGAGTATCAGTTAACAGGGAAAGTGGAAAGCCTAAAGGGAAGCACATCTCCCGGCAAAGAAAAACTTTACAACTTACTTTCGAAACATCAGCCGCTCATCGTCCTTATGGATGAAATTCTTAACTATGCAAATAAAGCCTCTGGTATAAAAGTGGGAGATTCTACTCTTGCTACTCAACTACTTTTATTCTTGCAGGAATTTACAGGTGTTATGGGAATTCTTGACAAATCAATTTTAATCGTTACACTTCCTTCAAGCCTTATGACTGAGGATTATAACGAGAAGTTATACCAACAGATACAGAAGGTTATAGGAAGACTTGAAAAAGTTTATACCCCTGTCAGCGACGAAGAAGTATCAAAAATTATAGTAAGAAGGCTCTTTAGTAAGATTAACGAAAAAGAAGCCAAAGATAATATTGAGGAATTCCTTGATTACGCCGAGAAAGAAAAAATTTTGCCTGAAGGAGTTGAAAAATCTACATACAGAGAAAGATTCATTAACAGTTTCCCTTTTCAGCCTGAAGTAATTGACGTGCTTTATAAGCGATGGGGAAGTTTTCCAACTTTTCAGAGGACAAGAGGAGCACTAAGACTACTTGCGTTGGTTGTTAGTTCTTTGCTAAATGCAAAGTTGCCTTACATAAAATTAGGTGATTTTCAACTTGATAATGAAGAAATAAGGAAAGAACTCGTTAAACATCCCGGGTCCGAGTTTGACGCAGTAATAGCAAACGACATAGCCTCTAAAGAGTCTGGAGCAAAGAAAGTGGACAAGAGTCTTGGAGATGCCTATACACAATTCTCTTTTGGCACAACTGTGGCAACAACAATATTTATGTACTCATTCCCTCAAGGTATTGATAAGCAAGGGGCAAGCATAAACGAAGTCAAACTTTCAAGTTGCGTTCCAGATATACCAAACAATGTAGTTGGTGAAGCTATTTTAACACTAAAAGAGAAACTTTTCTATATCTCTGACGAAGGTCTCTTCTTTTCGAATGAGCCGAACTTGAACAAATTGATTCTGGTAAAAATGGAAAATGTTCATCCAAATGATATTGAAAAAGAGGAAAAAAATTCGCTCCTATCAAAATACCTTTCAAAAGAATTTTTTGATTGCTTTATCTGGCCTAATAATTCAAGGGATATTCCTGATAACAGAAAGTTGAAACTTGTTATATTAAAAAATTTGAACAAGTGCAAAGAACTTCTTGAAAATTACAGTGATCGCCCAAGAATCTACCGCAATACGATGTTTTTCCTCTGTGCGGATGATTCTGTACAGATAACGTTTGAAAATTTTATTAAGAAAATAATTTCCTTGCGTTTGATTCAAAATGACCATAAAGTTAGACTGACTGAGAAACAGAAAAAGGAGTTGAAGGATAAGTTAGTGGATGCCGAGGAAAGCGTGCGAGGCGAACTTAGAAAGTATTACAGAATGCTCAGAATACCGTCTAAGGACGGCTTTGAAGAAGAGGACCTTGGTATTCCCACTTTTGGAGTAAGCGAAAAAATTGACAAAGAGATCTACGATTTTTTGAAAGTGGAAGAAAAAATCCTTGAAAGACTTCACCCGACACTTATTGTGGAGAAGTATTTAGCAGATAAGGATTTTGTTCAATTAAAAAGCATTCTTGATTCTTTTTACTCTGTGCCTGGTGAAATAAGGATAGCATCAGAAGAAGTTCTAAGATTAGGAGTAAGGGAAGGCATTAAGAACCATCAATTTGGAATTGGGCATCTCGTTAATGATAAGCCAGAGTGTGAACATTTTGGAGACGATTATGTTCCTGCGATAGTTGACGAAGAGATATTGATTAAAGCTAATTTGTGCAGAGTTAAAGGAGAAAAGGTTGTTACAGAAGATGAATATAGAAAAATTCTTGGAACAGTTAGCTCCGCAAAAAGTAGAGAAGAAGTCTTAAAAGTAGAAGATGAAGTAAAAAGGTCTTACAATCTTTCTCCAGAACAAGTAAAGGGATTAGAAGACGCAATAAAAAATAAGTTTCCCCCTGTAACTGTAGGAGTGAAACGCTCCCATTACAATAATATATATCTTAAACTCAGTATTCCAATGGGTAAGTTATCAGATATAGTAAAAACAATAACTTTTTTAAAAACTAAATTTAATACGCTTGAAATAGAAATGGAAATTAAAGCAGAAAATGGTGAACTTACAAAAGCCGATTATGAAGATAAAATTAAGGAAGCCATAAATCAAGCTGGTATCAAAGTGGAGGAGGAAAAGCAAGAATAAATTGCATATTTAGTAGGAGTGGGCACGATTTTAAATACTAAGGGGGCGTAAAAATGGATAATGAAGAATTAATTAAGAGGATGGATGAAGATGCAGTAGAGGCGAAAAAAGAGTTTGATGAATTACCTATTGAGGCAAGAAAAATTATTTCATCCTGGGTATTTAAATGGTATATGAAAACTGGTTTTAAGAGATTAGGCAGAATGATGGTAAGTTTTGCAAAGGAAAAAAAAGAATAGACTAAGGTTAGTTAAAGGCTTTTGAATTTTCTGAAATTATAATTTATAAAAATCCTCACACTCTTTATGAAGATCAGAAAAACAAACAAGATGAATTCGGATGGTTTACCTATTTTAGAGTTGAACCTCAAATTGTCAGAGATGAAGGAGCTCAAGTAGTTTTTGGTGGAGAGACTATCATTTTTGACGAAGAAGTTATTGAAATTTTTACAATCAAAAGAAGTCTTATGGTGAAAAAAGATTTTAAAAAGCTAATTTCTTGTTCGGTTTTTTAGAATTATTTTCTTTAATTGTTTGAGCGCCTTGTCCCTTCGCCACCTTATTGCTTTGCAGGTGATGCCGAGAGATCTTCCTAACTGATGGACCGAAGTATGCTCAAAATATAATTCGTAAAGAATACTGTAGTCCTCTTTATCGAGTTTAAGCATTGCATTATTTATAATATGACGCAATGCTCTGGGTTGTCTTATGCCTGTATTCATTCCTTGCATACTTGTATATCTTCCTGTTTATTATTCTGTGTGATACTTTGAGGAGTTCGCCGTCGGGGAGTTTATACGCGTACCTTGCGTAAGTTTCTGCAAGAGCAAGGACTCCTTCCTGGAAGAGGTCTTCTTTCTCAGTGCGGAACATCCTTGCATAGCGCTTTGAAAGTTTTGCAATCCTGTCTTTTTCTTTCAAATAGAGTTCTTCAAGGGTCATTCTTGAAATAGATTCAGGACTTGCCTTTTATTTTTACTTCTTTTTTATAATCAGTACCGAAAAGCCCATTGAATAACTTTGTGCATGCAACGCTTAGCTTTCTTTCAGTTGCATCGTTTATGAGTATCTTTGCAAGATACTCCGCTTCCTTCGGGTCATTGGTTTTGATTATTACTTTTGTTTTCTTCATTGTTGCCTCCTCTTTAAAATCTTAATTCTGGTTTTAAAAATGGTATACCTATCAAATCAAATAAGTCTTCTTCTTCTCTTAAAATGATTTCTCTGCCCTGTTTATCAATTAGTTTGCCATCTTTTGAATGACAGCCTTTTTTAACCCAGCCACAGGCAAGTATTTTGTGACTGAAGTTCGCACTCCCAGTTCTTATGGCGAATATCAGCCCCCAGTTTTTCTCATTTGCTATAAACAAATCCAAACTAATTCCCTCGGGTAGAATCCTTTGAGTGTATTTACCCGTTGGCTCGCCTTTAACTTTCTGGAGTTTATTAACCTCTC
>Ga0210051_1003518_pt1 | contig 15526 bp, 21 predicted proteins | sample CryGey092014_all_FD_185464 | JGI IMG/M metagenome (GOLD analysis project Ga0210051, IMG submission 185464) | Groundwater microbial communities from aquifer - Crystal Geyser CG23_combo_of_CG06-09_8/20/14_all (SPAdes) (version 2) | ecosystem: Environmental > Aquatic > Deep subsurface > Groundwater...
GCTTTTCTAGCAATAATAAAACTTTCACGTTATATAGTTTTTTAACAGAACATAATGAAAGGAGTGAACTTCATGAACTGTGAATACTGTGGAAAAGACGCAGTTTACAGGTGTAGCATCTGCGAAAAGCTGATGTGCGGAGAACATGCTAAATTGCGAACCGTATGCACCTCATGTATAAAGAAAACCACTTTGAACTGCACAATTGACAAAGTGACATTAGACAAGGAAAGGAAAAAAATTCGGGAGATTGTTCAACGTTTTTGGGGAGAGGAAGAGCAACTTACTTTTGACAGAAAATTCATCGTAACAGAGCTTCCTACTTATGTAGCGAAAAAATCAGGAAACAACATTATTGGATTTGTTTCTTTTGCTGAAATGCGTAACGCCATTGTAATCGTGGCTTTAGGCATATTACCCCAATATCAAAACGCTGGAGTAGGCAAAAGCTTAATCGAAAAAGTGGAAGCAGAAACTAAAAGACTTAGAAAGAAAAAGCTGCTAGTTTCAACTTCAAATGACGATTTGCCAGCCTTAGCATTTTACCAGTCCCTCGGGTTTCAGATTTACGAAGTAAAACCTAACGTTATAGCGGAAAAGCATGGCATGGTCCTGAAAGGGATAGGTGGACTGCCAGTAAGAGACGAGCTAAGACTACAGAAACTCCTTCAATAGACAAGGCTCCCTCAAATGATGCCATACTCACGTCTTATTTCATCCAATGTTTCCTTTGCTTTTGAATATCCAGCAAACAGTTTGGACAGCTTTTCACATGGATAATCTGCGCAGGAAGCACAGTTCATAACGCTTTTCTCCTTTCCACACTTCCTTATTTCACACACATTGCAGTAGCTGAAAATTCGTGGACTATCGCTCAAACAACCGTCACAGTTAATGTCCTCTGGCTTATATTCTCTCTCATATTGTTTAGTAAACACTTCAGCAACTCGCCGCCTCCGCATCATCATTCTTCCGTGTCGCCATCAAAACCGGACAATCAGAACAGACTATTCCACAATATCCAACCATTTTCTCCATCTAAACCATCCATCCTAAATTACATGTATAGACTTATTTAACTTCCCAAAAAATTCAGCGTTCCGCTTTCACAAGCACTATTGCTTCAAAAAATGGCAAATCACACCCTGCAACAACACTCGCTTTTAAGCCATTTTCTTCAACCTTTCTTAGAGTTTCATCAACATTAGACAAAGTGGACTGCATCAAAAAGACATGCCCATCCCGCTTCAGATATTTTGGTGCTTCAGAGATAAAGCGGTCAACAACTTGTCTACCAGCAACCCCGCCAGACCAAGCACGCCCAAGCCAAGACGTATCCTCAATACTTTCTGAAGGCAAGTATGGAGCATTAAAGAGAATCAAATCGAATCTTTCTCCAATCCTTATTGCTGTGAACAGGTCTCCCTGCACAAAGAAAATTTTATCCGAAACACCGTTCAATTTCGCATTTTTCTTTGCACAGCGAACAGCATAAGGATTCACATCAACAGCAACAACCTTCGCCGCTTTTTCCGCTGCGACTACGCCTAATATGCCACATCCAGTTCCCATGTCAAGAACAACGTCGCCTTCTCTAACCACTAGATTCTCAGCAAAAAGAAACGAGTCTTCAGCAGGCTCGTAAACGTTTTCCGAAACGAAGAAGACGTAATCTTCAAAAAACACCTTTTTAATCGGAGAGGGCATTTGCTAACGCTCCAAAGTCTTCGGGGGCTAATTCTCTCACCCTTTTATCACCAAATGGAAAAGCCTCAGTCAACTTAACAGTCTTTTCTGTTGCGATTGCAGGTATACCTTTCATGAAAGGCAATATGGCGTTTCTAACTTTCCTGTTGCGTTGCGTGAAAAGTGATTGAACCAATTGCTTGAATAGCACTTCATTCTTCAATTTGAAAGGCGGCATCTTCCGCTGTTTTAAACGTATAATAATCGAATCCACTTCTGGCTGCGGATAAAACATCCACTTGGGAACATTGTCTAAAAGTTCAACTTCTACATGGTAATAGGTAAAAACTGTCAACCATCCATAGTCTTCACTTCCAATAGAAACTACAAGTCGGTTTGCGAATTCCTTTTGAAAAATTAAAACTGCACAATCAAAATTTTTGCTAAAAAGCCACAAAAGTAAACGCGAAGAAATATGATATGGAGGAATTGAAACCATTTTATTAAATTGTGGAATACGTGCTTTGAGCACATCACCCTCGATTATTTTGACATTGGGCAAATCCTTTAGCTGCTCACGCAAAATTTTCACAAGCTGCGCATCAGACTCAACAGCCAAAACGCTCTTACATTTATTCGACAGAAAACGCGTTAAAAAACCTAAACCGGCACCAATATCCAAAACTACATCGTTCTGGTTTAGTGAAGCATAATTTACCATACTCTGCAAAACTGAAGATTCAACCATGAAGTTTTGCCCTAAAAATTTATTCGGAAAAATTCGATACCTTCGAAGAAGAAACTTCGTTCTCTCTAAAAGACTCATATTACCCCGCTAACCAACTAAAATATGCTAGTAAGCCCTCGTAAACAACCGATACTTGCTATCGCCAGCCAACTCCTCTAAAACCCTCTTAGTAATCAGCTTGACTGGATTGGGCAACTCTGTGCGCTTCTGTAAATCATCAAAACTTTCGAATGGTTTTTTCTCACGCTCATTTACAACTTGCCACATGTATTTTTTTCCTATTCCGGGAAGCAGTTCTAGCGCATGCATCCTTGGCGTTATAGCCCTTGCAGTATTGAAAAAGTCGGCGAACCATTTTTCACGGTTCAATACGATTCTACTGATAACCGTTGGAAGCTCCATCTTCGCAGCGGCAGTTAACTCCTCATAGCCTATCCGCCCAATTATATACGTGATTTCCTCACGGTTCTCCCTGCCAACATAAACGCGGTCGTAGGGCTTAAGAATAACACCCTCTTTAACCAATGCTTCTAAAAGTGTGAAGAACTCTTCGCCTATCAACTGAACTAGGGCTCCCGCTCGATAACCAGCCCTCCCAGAAGGGCGCACCCCTGGGCGACCATGCTGTAAGAAATCTAGGACGTAACCGTACTCTTCGTATCGCTTTTCCATCACATCCGCCTTTATTCTACCCTTTTTGTTGCTTAAAAATAGTAGTAGACTTGCCTATTTCAGTTTTCGATGCTCATTTAAAAGGGTAACTATGGCTTCCAATTTTGATGTTTCAATAATTTTACGGCCGCCAGCTAGAAAAACCCTTAACTCTTCAACGGTTTTTGGCATACAATTAATAATTTGAACAGCCTCATCTTTTTCCAAACCAAATTCTGTCACAAGCTTTTCTACAAGCTTTTCAGCTGCCTCAGCATCCACTTTAGAAAACTTGGAAAGATAATCAAGCGTGCGGCGTTGGAACTGATCAAGATTTTCTTCGCCCATCGACTCTAACAACTTTTTAACTTGTGGAAGAGTAAGTTTTTTTTCTCCTACATCCTTTTCAGACATTTATGATGACACCTTATAGGGTTCTAAATGTTCTGGTCTAACAATTATTTCTTTGGTAGCCTCTCCTTGGGTGACACTTACGATGAAACTTCGGCCGCGTTTATCAATGACTGTTCCGACCTTACCATGATAACGTTTGTGGGGCATTCCTTTTTGGATGCTTGAGTCTATCATGATGACCACGCGACTTCCAGGCTGGTATTCGTATAGTAGTTTGCTTATTCTTATCTTGCCTCGCTCCCTAGGTTCCTTTTTTAGAAGGCGACGTGTTCCCGCACGGTATCCCCTAGATTTCCTCATTTTTTCTACCCCTTTAACTTTCCATAATCACGTTTAAAACATCAAGTTTTATAGGCTTCGCTCTGTTTTTGAGAATTTCTGAGACGCTCGGTGTTGTTCTCCCTTCATCTCCAGTCACCAATTCTTTGACGTAGAGTCCTCCTTGACATCGTACCTTCATTTCAGCCTTTTTAGGCGACAATTTCTTTACTTTCACCTCGTATATGTACTTTTCCCGCGTTAAATCCGCTCGCCTATGCAAAACACGGAGTGGCGTTTTCTGCATAACCATAACATTCGTTAACCTCTCTTCTAAAAGACGCAGTTCCTTGGTGGCGATTTTATTTTCAAATTCTATGAGTACACGGTATTCCTTTTGTGCAGATTCTGCTTTTTTCAACCTTCTAACAACAGCTTTGTCTGCAAACTGCAAGTTTAAAACTTCAACCTTTCCTTTAGCATATGTATTAATGACTTCTTTTAGTTTTTTAAGGTCTAAAAATCGTTTTTGGGGTTTTGTGATTTCTATAACGAAAGGCCTACCTTTGCCTAACATGCGTGCGTCTATATCTTCTCTTCCCGAGCCGTGAAAGGATGCTTTTATACCGCTAGTTACATCTAAGAGTGGGGTTGCAATTAATTCTTCCACCGATTCAGGATACATCTTTCCAGTCCAATTACATTTTTCGCACCCTTTTCCTTGACAGTTTGAGCAGAACCATTTTGACTGCGGTATACCCCTAACGAGTTTCTTATAACGGCCTGCAATGTAAAGCGGATTTATTTGAAGACTTATTTTCTCAGCGAAAGGGTTGACAAGCACAACAATCTCGGGTTTCCTATAGTCCGCAATTTTTCCGCTATGTTCAGCAATTTTCTTCCCTATTACTCTTCCAAACTCGTTTCGCATGTTTTCGCCATAGCTTACATTAAACTTGGCCTTAAACTCATCTTCGCGTTCCTCAACTGTAATGGGCAACTCTATTCCAACCAAAAAACTGTTGTATTCATAACTTTCAAGCTCCTTAAGGGCTTTTTTCGCCAAGTCATCAAAGCTTTCAGATTTACTTTCACACAAAAAGCATGTCTTTGGAAAATTTTTACGCGGAATACGTTTTTTCATTTTTTGCAGTATTTCTCCTGCTGCTTTGGAGAAACCGTTTGTCGCAAGGATTTTGAGAATTCTTACGCCTTCCCTGTTTTTGGAAAGAGCCAATTCGTGCGCTTTGAGCGTTAAAGCTAGTTTTATCGCCTTTCCTCTTTCATCGTTTTCTACGCTATGTCCGAGAAGGGCAAATTGTCTTCCTAGACAGTGGTCGCATAAGGGGTATTCTTCAAGCATTCTCTGTGCTTTTTCTAAAATGTCCATGATGCAATCCTTCTCAACATTGCTTAGGTTTATTTGAAATCGACTGGCAGTCCTTTGCCGAAGAAAGGCAGTTTCTTCTTTCTCCGCAGTGTTTTTAGCATACGGCGCATCATCGAATATTGTTTGAGAAGTTCCTTGACTTCTTTTTCACTTGTTCCTGAACCCCTAGCCACGCGTTTTATCCTGGAAGAGTTGAAAATTTTTGGGTCATTCTTTTCTTCAGGTGTCATAGACTGAATCACAACGCGCCATTTTTCTAAACGGTCTTCAGCCATGTTTAGCATGTCTTCAGGTATGTCGTAGGACATGCCAGGCAACATTTTCAAAAGTTTTCTGAAGGGCCCCATTCCCTTCATGGCTTCGAACTGTTCATACATGTCTGTTAAAGTGAATTTACCGCTTAAGATAGCTTTAGCCTTCTTTTCGGGAACTTTTACTTCTGCCTCACGCACCTTTTCAATTAAAGTTTCTAGGTCGCCCATGCCTAGAAGTCTGCCAACAAAACGAGAAGGAATGAAAGGTTCTATATCTTCAATTTTTTCGCCAGTGCTGATGAATTTTATCGGAGCGCCTGTGGCCGCAACTGCTGAGAGAGCTCCTCCGCCTCTGGCTGAACCGTCTAGTTTTGTTACAAGAATAGAGCCTATGGGTGTTGCCTCGTTGAAGGCTTTTGCTTGAGCCATTGCTTGTTGACCAATTGTTCCATCAATTACTAGCATAACTTCATCTGGCTTGATGTTTTTCTCAAGCATTATCATTTCTTTGATTAGCTCTTGCTCTTCTTTGTGACGACCAGCAGTATCGATGATTATTATGTCTTTGTCATTGAATTGTTTTAAACCATCAAGGGCTATTTTAGCAGGATCCTTCGCTTTCAATTCGCCATATAATGATACGTTAATTCTGTTTGCCAGTTGCTGGAGTTGCGCATAAGCGCCCGGCCGATAAGTGTCTGTACAAATTAAAGCTGGTTTCAGACCTCTTTTTTGGAAGTATCTTGCAAGTTTGGCTGCGGCTGTTGTTTTTCCAGAGCCTTGTATGCCAACAAGCATCATCACCTTTCTTTTCCCAGGCTCCATTTTTATTGGAACGGGCTTTTCTCCGAGGAAACGTGTTAATTCTTCGTAAACAACTTTTATAACGTGTTCACGTCTTGAAATGCCCGGAGGAACTTTTTCTTTTAATGCTCTTTCTTCTATTCGTTTTGAGATGTCAAGTACAAGTTTAACGTTCACATCCGCCTGTAGGAGGGCTCTTTGCACATCACGAGCAAGTTCTTTAACAGTGGCCTCATCTACAATGGGGGCCCTCAAAACCTTTTTTAGGGCTTCGTAAAGCGAGGATCCTAAGTGTTCTAAAGCCATGGTTTTCTCCAGATTTAAAACCATACACGCCTTTAAATAGATATTCCGTTCTCAACGCTTACGCTCCATAAAGTTTTTACATCCAACGCTTTTTAAGAAGTATTTGAGGGAGTTAAATTTGAGTGAAGAAGTTAAAATCATAGAGAAGAAAGAAGTTCCATCCGGAGCCATTATGCTTTTCGGTTTCCCAGATGTTGGGTTAGTGGGCGTTATAGCCGCTTCGCATTTAATCGAAGAACTTAACCTAGCTGAAGTGGCATACATGGATTCAAAATTGCTACAACCGCTCATCGTTTTGCATGAAGGGTTACCGCATTCTTCGATAAGGATTTTCGGCAACCATAGCATTCTCCTAGCAGTTTCTGAAACACCAATATCTGCAGACATTATTTATCAAGTAATGGATGCCTTGATTGATTGGGGAAAAAACAAAAAGGCTAAAATGATGATTTCGTTGAGCGGCATCCCCATTGAAGACAGGCAAGATGCAAAAGAATTGAAAGTGTTTGCAGCCGCATCAAATCCAGAAATGCTGAAAAAAGTTCAAGAGAAGGGCATCGAAGCATTGATGGAAGGATACATGGTTGGTCCTCAAGCGATTATGCTTCTGCGTTGCGCGCAGATAGACTTGCCAGCCATAACATTACTAGCACAGTGTTTCCTCAACTATCCAGACCCAGAAGCAGCAGCAGAGGTACTAAAGGGTTTAGCTACTGTAACGGGAATAAAAGTGGATACTGCAAAACTTCTAGAAAAAGGCGAAGAAATTCGCTTAAAGGCAAGAGATGTGATGAAGCGAACACAACAAGAGATGTCTAACATGAAGAAGAGTCAGGAGTACGACATCCCAGTATACATATCATAGGGAGGAGAACAACAATGTCAATCAAAAGAAAACGCTCAATCATGGATATACTCGACAATTACTTTGACGAATTAGAAGAACAGTTTGAAAGATGGAGAGAGACGCTGATAGAAAGGCCAAGCTGGAATCAGAAAGCTTGCACGATGGAGCCGCTTCGCAATGTGAGAGTGACCCCGACAGAAGTGATAGTGACTGTCGATTTACCTCTTACAAAAGAAAACTCCATACAAGTTAAACCAGTAGACAAAAGCACTATCGAAATATTGGCAAGCATGAAACGGAAAATACGGTTCACCGACTTCGGCATAACCCATCACAAAGGAGAATTCCAGAAATTACACTGTCACTTACGTGTTCCAGTACCGGTATATATGGAGAAGATGGGAATCCGCTTCAAGAAGGGAATCCTGGAGATTCGTTTACCACGCAAACACGAATATACGATTCCGATAGAATAGGTATCGAAGCCTCAGCCCATAAATGTCGTCACAAATCAGACGGCTCTTCTCGCATCATCGGCTCCAAAACGTATTACACAAAACAACAAAATAAACTTTGATAGAAAATCTTAACAATACAATGCGCTACTTCTAAACAGTTTAAAGGAGGAAATATTATTGACTGTGGAGCGAGCAATTCACTTCGTTATGTTCAGTCTCATATTAATGGGTTTGTGTGGGGTAAGTGCTTGGACAAGCTACACCTACCTGAAAGAGAATTTAATATTAGAGATTGCAGGTATCGCATTAAGTTGGGGAGTAATCCTCTTAATCCTTTACTTAGGCTTTAAGTACCTTGATTGGGACTGGTGGAGTTAGCTCAGTATTAAACCCATTACTATTTCGTCATGATATTTTCCGTCTTCACCAAAGTAGACGTCTCTCTTCACTCCCTCGATTTTGAAGCCAAATTTTTTATATAGATTTATTGCCGGTTTGTTGTCGGTAACAACGGTCAAGCCTATTCTATGCAATCCTTCCTTTTTTGCCAACTCTATTAACTTGGACAGCATTGCCGTGCCTAATCCCACACTGTGGAAGTCTTGATGAAGGTAGACGATCAAGTCGCCTGTGGCTTTCAATCGTGGATGAGGAAACTTGAAAATTTGGGCATGTCCCACGATTTTGTCGTTGTAAAAGGCTACTATGGAAATCAGGTTCTGCAAATTGCTTAACCATCCTTTTTCGAGTCTTTCTCTATTGTAAGGCGGCATCCCCCAGTGAACAGCTTCAGCCGAGAGGCTCTCATACATTTTAATGAATTTCTGTTTATCTTCGATTTGAAATTCTCTTATTAGAAGGGTTCTTCCATCCTTCAATTTAATGTGGGCAATATCCAAAAGACGCCTCCTTCTCACTTCATGAAGAGGATAACATGCGGAGATTCCGTCAAAGCCTGTTTAAACTGTTCGCTAATCCTATTTTGCTCTTATTATTTTCACTTTGCCAAGTATTCGCCAATATTCAATTTCAACGCCGGGAACCAGTTTCGCTTTCAAATCCTCGTCTTCAGGAAAAGGGGCATCGAAATATTCGTATGTTTCCAAGTCCATTATTTGAATGCCTGAAGGGTTAACTGCAAAAACTTGACCCATTCTCTTATCAATTATCGGAACCTCAGCGTTTAAGTCCACGGGTTTTACAAAACTTCTTTTCACGCCGTCAAAAATACCTATGGCTACTATTCTTGCTTTGGCTGAGCCATGTTTTCCCGGTTTTGACTTCGTTATATCGACTATATGGCATGGTTCTTTATCAATAATCATGTAGCCGCCCACACGTAAACTTCCAACGTCAACTGGTTTAGTCATGCGCTCACCTACTTATTACCGTCTTCATTCATAGCAATTTTAAACAACACTCATATATAGATTAAGGTGTCGCTAATAGGTGAAAAGGGTGAAAATGTTGTTTAAAAGCGTCGGTTTGATCGCCCGCTTTGACAAAAAGAAAGCCGTAAAACTCGCGGAAGATTTGGCTAAACATTTGAGAGCTAAGGGATTAGAGGTTTTTGTGGAAGACACGCTAGCGGAGAAAATAGACATAAAAGAAAAGAGTACTTCGTTAGAGAAAATGAAAACGGATTTCATAATCACAATTGGCGGAGATGGAACAATTTTAAGAACATGTGTCTCTATTCCGAAACCGGAACCGCCAATACTCGCGATAAACATGGGTGTTCGAGGTTTCCTAACCGAAGTGGAGCCGAAACAGGCTTTTACAGCAGTAGACAAATGCTTGAAAGGACAATTCACAATTGAAAAGTGCATGAAGCTTTCCATAACTGCAGACAACGTAAAGTTTCCAGACGCCTTAAATGAAGTACTAATATCAGCCGGTGAGCCAGCAAAGTTGCTTTACGCTCGTATCTTAAAGGATAGGGAACCAATTTTAAACTGTCAGGCAGACGGTTTAATGGTAGCTACACAAACTGGCTCTACTGGTTATTCGCTCTCGGCTGGAGGACCTGTTTTAGACCCGGGCGTAAATGCTTTTGTTTTGACACCAATATGTGCTCTAAGCGTTTTCCGTTCAATTGTTTTCCCAGCGAGTTCAAGCCTCACAGTTGATGTTATTAGACCGAGAAAAGTGCTTATAGTAGTTGATGGGCATCACCGTCAAATCATAAGTTCTAAAATTCCAAGCCTAACGGTGACACGTTCCAAACATGAAACATCTTTCATAAGGTTTAAGGAAAACTTTTACAATCGTTTAAGAAGCAGACTTCTTTTTAAGGGAATGTAATGAAAAATCTAACTGTTAAGACTGGTAAAAGAGTAATGGTTTTGGATACATCCGCCTTTTTAGCCGGCTTTGACCCATTTTCAATAAGCGAAGAACAATACACTATTCCCATGGTCAAAGATGAAATAATGGGAGGCTCCATGCCTTGGGTTAGGTTTAAAACAGCAGTGGAGAGCGGAAAGTTGAAAGTAAAAACGCCAGATAAAACCTTTTTGGATGAGGTTAAAAAGTCAGCAAACATCATCGGAGACACGTTTTTTCTGTCCAAAACAGACTTCCAAATTTTAGCATTAGCACTAGAACTTAAGACGCATGGTTATTCCCCATTAATTGCTACTGATGACTACTCTATACAAAATGTTGCAGACCAATTGAGCATAGAATTTGCTTCACTGTCTACTTTTGGCATCCGTTTCCGCCTACAATGGATAAGATATTGCCCAGCATGCCATAGAAGATATCCAGCGGATTACAAGTCTAGAAAATGTGAAGTATGCGGTACGGAATTAAAAAGAAAACCCATTAAGAAAAAAGCTGCTTAATCATTAGCACCTTTCCAAAAATATAAAACAAAGATTAGGCTTTATTGATTAAATTTAGTGAGGGAAAATTCATGAGCTTGGTTGAGAGAAAAGTGACCTATTTTAAAGAAGCAGGCGGGCAAAATACTGATGCTCTATTGCGATCTGTCAAAAAGTATGTAGAAAAAGAAGACATAAAAGACATAGTAATTGCTTCAACGACTGGAGAAACAGGAGCAAAGGTATCTAAAACCTTCAAAGGATATAACGTCATTATAGTTACACATTGCTTCGGTTTCCAAGAACCCGGGAAAACCGAGTTACTGGAAGGGTATAGAAAAGAAATTCTGGCGAATGGAGCGAAGATTTTTACTGGTGTTCATGCTTTAAGCAGCGCAGAACGAGCAATGCGCAAAGATTTTGGGACAATCCAGCCTTTGGAACTCATTGCCAATGTGCTCAGACTTATGGGAGAAGGAACAAAAGTATGTGTAGAAATTACCTTGATGGCAGCCGATGCCGGTTTGATTCCGGTTGACAGGGATGTTGTTGCTATAGCTGGGACGGGTAAAGGCGCAGATACAGCGCTTCGAATATGCCCAGCAAACGCCGCAAGATTCTTCGATTTAAAGATAAGGGAAATTATAGCAAAGCCGCATGACTTCTAAATGAAAAAATGGTTAGACTTCATTGCTGTCCCTTTTACTAAAGTATATTATGTCACGATGTTCCACATAACCGCATTCCTTAAAGAGTTCTTTTGATACAGTATTGTAATCCTCAATTAAGGCGCAGAAAATTCTGATACCGTGCTTTCTTAATATCTTTTCAGATTCAGCAATCAAAGCCGCGGCAATACCGCGGTTCCTGTAATCTGAATCAACTGCTAGGCGGTTAATCCAGCCCTTTCGCATGTCGCAGCTTATGATGACCATGCCAACAAGACGGTTATCTTTAAAGGCTCCTAGGAAAAATTCTGGGTTCGCTTTCATTTGTGCTGCTATTGCTTCTTTGCTGTCTCTTCCTTTTGGTTTGTAGGGTAACCTTGCCCTTGACCAAAGTTTTATGATTTCTTCGTAGTCGTTTATTGTTAGTTTTCGGATTTCCATTTAAACACGCTAATGGGTTAAGCTTCCTTCTCAACTTCTTTTACAACATCCTCAATTATCTCTAGTGCTGCGTCTACGAGTTCTCTCGTGATATTAAGTGGCGGCGCAATTCTTATGGTTGAAACTCCACAAGTGATAACGGCGACTCCACGTTTCCATGAACGCATCATAATCTCCGAGGATTTTTTAGATGATGGCTTTTTATATTCTTTGTTTTCTACAATTTCCATGCCTATCATTAAGCCTTTGCCCCTCACATCACCGATTATTTCACTTTTTTCTTTCAATTCTCCAAGTCTCTTTAGGATGTAGGTGCCTTGTTTGGTTGCGTTTTCTAGTAATTTTTCCTCTTTAATAACGTCAATAACTGCGCTTGCTGCAACGCATGAAAGCGGGTTACCGCCAAAGGTGCTCGCGTGGGAACCGCCAACCCAGTCCATTATTTTTGCTTTAGCGACTGTTGCGCCTAATGGGAGTCCGGAAGCTAGTGCTTTTGCGCTGCATATGATATCTGGTTCAACGTTCCAGTGCTCAATTGCAAACCATTTTCCAGTTCTGCCCACGCCTGCCTGAACTTCATCATCTATAAGCAATATGCCGTATTTGTCAGCAAGCTTCTTTAACCGCTGGAAATATTCAGGCGGTGGAACAACGTATCCGCCCTCGCCTTGAATTGGCTCCAAGAGTATCGCGGCGACATCTTCTGGAGGCGCATACTTCTGTAAGACAAATTCGTCAATGAAGTCTACACACCAATAATGGCATTCAGGATAAGTTAGTTTGAAAGGGCAACGGTAACAATATGGATATGGCACATGAGTGACGCCTGGCATTAACGGGAAGAAGTAACGCCGTTGAGCGGGCTTACTAGCTGTAAATGATAGGGCTCCTATTGTACGCCCGTGGAAGGCACCTATGAATGCGATAAACAATTGCTTTCGGGTGTGCCATTTCGCAAGTTTAACCGCTGCCTCGATTGCTTCGGCTCCACTGTTGCCGAAATAAACCTTTTTATCAAAGTTTCCAGGCGTGATTTCTACTAGTTTTTCAGCAAGGTCAACGACTTCATTATAGTAGAAATCCGTGTTGGAATAATGTAAAAATCGGTCACATTGATTCTTTATTGCTGTAATCACTCTAGGATGGTTATGGCCAACGTTTAAGCATACTAAGCCAGAATTGAAGTCTATGTATTCGTTTCCATCGACGTCCCTCACTATACAACCTTTGCCATACTCAACCACAAGCGGATAAAACCGCACATAGGAGGGTGAAATTAGGTTTTCGTCTTTTTTAACTAACTCTCTGGCTTTGGGTCCTGGTGGAGTAACAACTATTTTCGGGTAGGTACTCATATTCACATCACCAGTGGGGTTAACGATTAGAAAAAGCAGTTTTATATATAATTACCTATGCCCTTTCTCAAAAAGGAACATTAAAAAACAGTTAATACTCTGAAATAATGCATCAAGGTATGGTTTGTACTTTAAGGGAAAGAGAAGCGTATTATGGCTTAGTCACTGTAATTTCGATGGCTGAGACGTTTGCTTTTTGGCCTTCGCTCCTCGTGACTTCCTCTGTTGTTATAGCGATGCCTTGTAGTTGCAGGTCTTTCATAAAAGCTCGTCTTAACAATCAACGGTGTCGACTGCTCTACAGATTGCCCGCCCTCTAGCCTTAACAACAACTTTTTTGGCGCCAGAATTAAAGAAGGTCAGGCAGGCAACAACGTAGTTCATCACTGGCTTTTTGCCGATAAGCACAATGTTCTCGTCGGCTTGCGTGGTCCGTGCGGCTTTTGCTGGTTTTTCTGCAGTTTGCTTCTTCTTTTTCTCCTCTGCCATATTTTACCTCCTTTATATAGTGATTAAAAAGTGGGTGGCAACGCAAAGCAGACTATATCATAAACTTTGAGCTTCTTATATTTTTCCATACGGTGCAAAATCAGACGTACTATTTGACGCTAGTTTACGATATTTATCCCAGTCCTCATTCACCCATTTCTGAATTCTTTCAGCATCCTCCTCAGTTAAGCTGCGGAATCTACCCTGCAAAGTCAAATATTCCTTAACTGGTTTACGTTTAGCCTTATCAATCAACCTGTCGCTAGGAGGATTAAGTTTAAACTTTCCATACTCAATTTCGAAGAGAGCCCATAAACCCGTTTGAACGGCAAGTCTTCCCAATTCAACGGTTTTGCTTGTATCATAGCGCCATCCTGTTGGACATGGCGCTAAAATGTGAATGTACTTTGTACCTTTAATCTCCTTAGCCTTTCTAAGCTTGTTTACCAAATCTATGGGGTAGGATGGACAGGCTGTTGCAACATAGGGTATTCGATGGGCAGCCATAATTAAAGGCATATCTTTTTTCCGCTCCCTCTTTCCAGAAGGCGTCGTCGTGGTCCATGCACCGTAAGGTGTTGCCCCACTCCGTTGCATTCCTGTATTGCCGTAAGCTTCGTTATCGTAGCAAATATAAATGAAGTCTGTTTCCCTTTCAGCAGCACCAGACAACGCTTGAATTCCAATGTCAACGGTTCCACCGTCTCCGGCCCATCCGACAACCGTTATGCCTTTAAGATTTCTTTGACGCAGAGCGGCGACAATTCCTGACGCTGCGGCAGCTGTTGATTCGAATAATATGTTTTGGAGTGGAACTACAAAAGAAGTGTAGGGATAAGGTCCTTGAATCACCGTTGTGCAACAAGCAGGAACGACTAAGACAATTTTGTTTCCTAATGCTTTGAAAAGTAAGCGAAGTGAAATGGCTGTGCCACAGCCAGCACAGGCGGCATGCCCCTTAAGTAAATATTCTTCTTTTGGAAGTTCTTTTATTGTTACCATTAATTTCACTCCCTCAAATCAACCCATTCAGTTTCTCTTTCCACCTTGCCACCATGCATCCATTTTAGCGATTTTTTAGCAATCTTTCCAATTGTGTCAAAGGTTACATCTCTTCCCCCTAAGCCAGCAATAAACCCTGCAACTAAGGGCGGGTCTTTTTGGTTCAATAGGGATGCCTTAATTTCTGTGGCAAGAAAACCCTCCATTCCAAATGATATGTGGCGGTCTATGGCTGCAAACATCTGTGCTTCCTTTGCAAGTTTTACGATTTCTTCTGTTGGAAATGGACGGAAAACTCGAACTCTTGCGGATCCAACTTTTAGCCCATCTTTGCGCAGGTTCTCCACCGCTATTTTTGCTTCGCTGCCCATGGTTCCCATGGTGAGAAGTATCAAATCTGCATCTTCACACTTGTACTTCTCAACCAATCCACCGTGTTCGAAACCGAAGGTTTCGCCGTATTCTTTATCGATTACTGGGATGAGGTGTTTTGCATTTTCCATGGCTTCTTGAATCATATAACGAAACTCCATATACCACTCCGGTGAAACAAGATTGGAATGGGAGAAAGGACGGTTAATGTCTAAAATCCATCCAGATTTATATGGCGGCAGAAAGTCGTCAACTTTCTTTTGTTCAGGGATTTTCACGGGCATATAGGTATGTGACAGAATAAAGCCTTCGAGGCAAACCATGGCTGGTAAAAAGACTCGCTCATCTTCGCAAAGCTTGTAAGCTTGAATTATGGTGTCGAAAACCTCCTGGTTGTCAGCACAGTAAAACTGCATCCACCCAGTGTCCCTTTGAGAAAGAGAATCGCTGAAGTCTGGCCATATACTCCAAGGAGCGCCCATAGCACGGTTAACAACAGCCATTACAATCGGCAAACGTGAACCTGAAGCCCAATGCAAAGCTTCATGCATAAGGGCT
>Ga0210051_1003519_pt1 | contig 15525 bp, 22 predicted proteins | sample CryGey092014_all_FD_185464 | JGI IMG/M metagenome (GOLD analysis project Ga0210051, IMG submission 185464) | Groundwater microbial communities from aquifer - Crystal Geyser CG23_combo_of_CG06-09_8/20/14_all (SPAdes) (version 2) | ecosystem: Environmental > Aquatic > Deep subsurface > Groundwater...
GACACCTGGTGCATATTCTTTGTGGTGGATATTGAGGATAGCCACACTGTTTACATTTCGTACCATGGAAACGCAGGTTTTTACCCACTTCTCTTAACATTGCTGCCGGCGACGGTGTTCTAAACGCCGGACGCCTTACAGGCGGCGCCTTATCAATCAGGCCACGCCAGGTGAGATAGGTTTCATAATCAGGCAGTAGCTTCTTAGAATCAAGATAACTCTTAATCCCTCGCTTTTTTCCTCTGATATTCTCTATTTCTTGAGTTGTTCGAAAGATAAAGGCATCAGCACCATTACCATAATTAGCAAGGAGAATTCTATCCCCTGGTTTTGCCTCTTCCAAAGCGGCGACTAACATCATGACAGCGAAAGCAGCACCGGTATTGCCCACTTTGCCAAACAGAGGATCCTGAAGCTGGGACTTTAAATCAAAGCCAAGCTTTCTCGCCATTTCCTGATGTCTTCTGGCATCAGGAGCATAAAGCACCACTTTGGCAAAATCATTTGCTTTTAAATTATGCTTGTCCATTAGCTTTGAAATAGCTTGAGGAAGCAATTTTAAGTAGCCTTCCTCAGCAATAAAGCGGTCCTCCCAGGTACGGATGAAAGTGTCACTTTCTGCCTTCCATATATCCAGTATCTCCTGAGAAACGGAGTAGCAATCTTCAAATTCAGCAATGATATTTGAGTTCCCTATCAAAAGAGCTGCCGCACCATCACCGCAAATTGCTTCCAGTTCAGAGCGAGGTTGTGCTACACGAAGGTCAGAAGCAACCACCAATGCCTGCCTGGTTGGCCCTGCGCTAACGGCATCAATAGCCGATTTGAGAGCATTTGTGCCTGCCCTTAGGGAGTTAGCAAAATCCATGGCAAAAATATCAGAAGGCAGGTCACTGGCAGCAGCCACAATGCTAGCGTTGCTCTTTTCTCTGTAAGGGGGTGTTGTTGAAGCAAAGTACAAAGCGCCGATATCCTCACGAGAAAAGTTGCTCAGACAATTATTGGCGGCGGCAACGCCCATGGTAAGGCTATCCTCGTCGAAATTAGCTACCGCTTTCTCTCCGCGTGAAGTCCAGCCATTTGTTCCTGGACCCATGCGATGTAACGGCACGTAGGCCCCGTAAGATGTGATACCGATTGCCATATAAATCCTCCTTTTTCTGACAACATTGTATTCCTCTCACCCAGTATCGCGAATGCCAATTTGCCGGGCAATAACAAGCTCTTGTATTTCTGATGTCCCTTCCGTAATCTTACTAAGATAAGAATCCCTGTAGTGGCGGTGAATAACAGAATCTTCCAAAACTGCGGCACCACCATGAATCTGCATTGCTTCTATGGCAGTATGCTGGTACACCTCGCTGGCAAGAAGTTTGGCCATGGCAGCCTCTTTTGTGCAGGGCTTACCATGGTCATAAAGCCAGGCAGCACGATAAGCCATCCAACGCGCTGATTCTATTTCTAGAGCCATTCTTGCTAACTTGAAGGCGTTGGCTTGAAATGTGGCAATGGGACGACCAAATTGTACTCTTTGCTTAGCATAGTCCAGAGCTGCCTCAAAAGCAGCCTGGGCAGCCCCCACCCTTGAGGCGGCATGAGTAATCCTGCCAGCATCCAGGCTTTCCATAAGGTAGTAGAACCCTCTGCCTTCCTCACCAATTAAGTTTTCCTCAGGCACGGCACAGTTATCGAAAGCCAATTCTGCGGTGTCGCTAGAACGAATACAAAATTTATGCATCTTATTACGGCTAAATCCCGGGCTATCCTTTTCCACAACAAACAAACTTATTCCGCGGTGTCCTTTGCTTCTATCAGTATAAGCAGCTAAGGTGACAAAGTCACAGATCATCCCGTTAGTAATGTATATCTTACTGCCATTTATGATGTATTTGTTTCCCTCTTTTCTGGCAGTAGTTTCTATAGCGGCAACATCGGAGCCAGCATTGGGCTCGGTAAGCCCAAAGGAGGCTATCTTCTTCCCCTTTATTGCTGGGGCAAGATATTTTTGCTTCAAGGCTTCACTGCCATGATCCATTATGGCGCACGTAGCTATGCCGGATTGAACCATTATACCTCCGGTTATGGAGCTAGAAACCTGGGCTAACTCCTCCCATTCGATACATTCCTCCACCTTGCCCAGCCCAGTCCCACCATACTCAGCGGGGTAAGAAGCACAAACATAACCCAACTCACCCATTCTGGGGAATAGTTGCACCGGGAATCTTTCATTTTTTTCTGCCTCATCAACTAATGGAGCAAGCTCATTTCTGGCAAAGTTTCGAATAGCCTCCCGAAACATTTTTTGCTCCTCGCTAAATTCGAAATCCATTTTTTATACCTCCTTTTTCAACTATTATTCTGGCCAGCCGCGTTATTGCCGGCGAAGCATTTTCCCAGATTCATAATTCTCCTCTCTCTCAGCGAGAGGATTTTATGGGATACTATACCACAAATTATGGTTAATTGTATAACTCAAGTCTCTTCCAATACAAGATGAGCCTGAGAAGATGAGGCAACTCGTTTATGGTTGGGACATGCAACTGATCATGAACGACAAACAATTACAGACGATAGAACAAGTTAAACAATTTCTAGAGGGGAGTGAGGCAATAGAGTTCAGTGGTCTAACTACTGAGGAGAGATACTGCTGGATAAAGGAGGTGCTGATAAGATTTAAATATCATTGTCTCAAGAGAGATGAGAAAGGGGTGATACGACGGTATATCGAAAGAATTACAGGATATTCCAGAGCACAGGTATCCAGATTGATAAGAAGATATAAACAGACAGGGCAGCTGAAGAAAATGGAATACGGAAGACATTTGGGAACATTTCCCGAATATCTGTAGCTCATTTATACAACTTACGGAGGAGTAATACCTACAGGAATATAACCAGGAGATTTACCAAAACGAAACCAGCTGTATCCAGGATTGGAGAGCGGGCAAAACCGGATCCGAGGGGACAGCCTGGTTATATTCGGATAGACACGGTTCATCAGGGGGATTTCAATGGTCATAAAGGAATATACCATATCAACGCTGTGGATGAGGTAACGCAGTGGGAAATCGTAGCCTCAGTGGAAAAGATATCTGAAGCCTACCTGGTGCCGGTGCTGGAAAGCATGTTGGTTCAGTTTCCCTTCATCATCAGAGGTTTTCATTCCGATAATGGCGGGGAATTCGTAAACCACATAGTAGCCAAGCTATTAAACAAAAATCCGTATATCAATTTCCACCGGCCTTGCTTCTTCCCGGTGTCTGTTATTGACCACAAAGGCAAAATCAAGAAAACTTATCCTTACGAGGAGGTGATGATACCCTATGAACGATTGAGAACTGTACCCAAGGCTGAGAGTTACCTGCGTCCCGGGGTAAGTCTGGAAAAACTCGGGACAATCGCCAATCAAATGAGCGATAATCAATTTGCAGAAAGGATGGTGAATGCTCGTTCCAAGCTTTTTCAACAAATCACAAGATTTGCTAAAACGAGTTGCCTGAAACCATTCCCTTCAGGCTCATTTTTCGATTAGAATAGACTCGGCATTGACAAGGACGGGTGCTGCGGTTTATAATAGTTGCAAGTGAAAAGCATTAGCAACAAACCAAGCAAAAAACAACTGGATAAAAGCAATCGCACCATCTTGAAAATAGCTGGTAAGAGAATCACCAGTCAACGGGACTTGATATTGGAAATTATCCGGCAAGGAGAGGGGCATCTTGATGCTGATGAAATCTATCGCCAAGCCCGTGCTATACAGCCCCGCCTCAGCCTGTCAACGGTCTATCGCACCATAAAGGCCCTAAAGAAACCAGGGCTGGTAGAGGAACTTCATTTTGATGACAGTCATCATCACTACGAGATGAAGTCAACTACCAAGCATTATCATCTGATATGTCTTGGCTGTGGCAAAGTTGTCGAATTCCAGTACCCACTGACTCGCTACGTTAACAGAGATGTCCCTGAGGCCAAAGATTTTGAAATTGTTGATGCTGAGCTTCGCCTGACAGGCTATTGCTCCCAGTGCCGACAAGTTTAAAAATGTAGTTGCCCAATTTATTGGGCGATTGTGTCTGATGAATCAGGCAACTACTAGATCAACTCCAGAATGACCTGGACGAAAGGAATGTCATCCTGAACTTGTTTCAGGAGCCGAAGGAAAAGACGGGATTTATGCCTGATGAAAAGCAAGTAACCTTAACCCAGATGTGGGCAAGACAGAGTGGTATAGTAGTGCAGGTTCAAGGCGGGCATGGTGTGGTGAACCGTCTAAGCGCTCTAGGTATTATACCGGGTAAGAGAATAACCAAGATTAGTTCTATGCTTATGCGAGGGCCGGTAATCGTTGAGGTGGATAGAACTCGGGTAGCGATAGGTTTCGGCATGGCCACCATGATACTGGTCCAGTTAGATAATGAGGCAACAAAATGAAGATACTGCTGATGGGCAATCCCAATGTAGGAAAGAGTGTCATCTTCTCCCGCTTGACTGGGGTCCGTGTTATTGTCTCCAATTATCCGGGAACTACAGTGAGCTACACTCGAGGGTTAATGAAGCTAGGAGATGAGACAGCTGAGGTTATTGATGTACCCGGCACATACACCCTGGAGCCGACATGTAAAGCCGAGGAAGTAGCTTTACAGATGCTTGATACTGGAGACGTAGTGATAAATGTGGTAAATGCCACCAATCTGGAGAGAAACCTTTATTTAACCTTACAGCTATTGGAGAAAGGCGTCCCGGTAGTAGTCGCCCTGAATATGTGGGATGATACCAAGCATCAGGGGATAAATATTGACTTGGACAAACTGAGAGGACTTCTAGGAGTGCCGGTCATTCCCACGGTCGCGGTAACTGGTCAGGGGATGAAAGAGCTAGTGGAGAATATCCCTAAGGCTACCTTACCTGGTATTCCCACCCACAGCCGCGATGAGCGCTGGGCGGCTATTGGCAGCATTATAGACCAAGTTCAACAGGTTACCCACCGTCATCATACCTGGCGGGAAAGACTTTCAGATGCCAGTGTCAAGCCACTGTCCGGTGGTATCATCGCTCTAGCTGTTTTGGCTATATCCTTTGTGGTAATCCGTTTTATTGGGGAGAGCCTAATTAGCTATGTAATCGAGCCCTTATTTAATAACCTGTGGGCACCGGTGTTATCTAAGCTAAGCGGCCTTTTAGGGGGCAGCGGTTTCTTCCACGATATCATAATTGGGAAGCTCATCGGGGGTGAAGTGGACTTCGTCCAGTCATTCGGGCTGCTCTCCAGCGGGCTATATGTTCCCTTTGGTATGGTTCTACCCTACATTATCTCTTTCTACCTGGTGCTCGGCCTCCTTGAGGATATTGGCTACCTGCCACGGTTGGCTGTCCTGCTAGATACTATCATGCACCGCTTAGGCTTACACGGGTATGCCATCATCCCGACCCTGCTTGGACTTGGTTGTAATGTACCGGCTATCATGGCTACCCGTATTCTGGAAAGCAAAAGAGAGCGGTTCATTGTGGCAACACTTATCTCCATTGCCCTTCCCTGTGCCGCTTTACAGGCGATGATTTTCGGTCTGGTTGGTGAGCGTGGGGGGCAGTATGTTGCCATTGTCTATGGGACGCTGTTTGTCGTCTGGATTATTGTGGGCACCATACTCCGCTATACAGTCAAGGGCTTCACCCCTGAGCTACTGGTTGAGATACCGCCCTACCGTCTACCACAGTGGAGAGCCACGCTCCAAAAGTTGTGGATGAGAGTCTATGGCTTCCTGGTGGCAGCAGTTCCCATAATTCTTGGGGCTGTCCTGGTAATCAACATACTTTATTTCGTTGGTGTTTTTGAGGCTATTGCTAACTTTACTGCGCCAGTAATCACCAATCTCTTTGGACTGCCTAAGGAAGCAGTAACGGCGGTAGTTATTGGCTTTCTACGTAAGGATGTAGCTATCGGTATGCTGGCACCGCTGGCGCTGAGCGCCAAACAACTGGTTGTCGGTAGCGTGGTCCTGGCGATGTTTTTCCCCTGTATTGCTACCTTTGTCGTCCTTCTGAGAGAGCTTGGAGTAGTGAATACGCTGAAGTCAACCGGGATAATGCTTTCTGCCGTACTAATCACCGGCGGGATATTAAACCTGGTCTTGTGAATTAGGGATTACTTGCATGATATACTTTGGTGCTCCAACGTGAAGCATAATGTTCCTCGATAATAGGGTTCCTGAATCAAGTTCAGGACCAGCTGGCTATGGCAACGTAAGCCGGGTACCTGCATTATTCAGGAAGAAAATACCTTCAAACTCCTGAGCCAGTCGTGCGGAGGCATGGAAGCCCGTACAATGGGAAACACCCAGCCTCTGGATTCCCATCTCCTTGAGGTCGGCTATGGTCTGCTCTATATGTTCATCTGATGCCCGGAGGAGGTGAGTGCCACCAATGACGGCGTACACCAGCTCCTTACCGGTCAATCTTTGAGCATGCCGCAGGGTATTGATTATACCTCGATGAGCACACCCCAGAATAACTATCAGACCAAAGTCAGTGTCAATGACCAGAGCTAGGTCATCAGCCAGTCTATCTGGTTGGAGTACGCCAGCTTCTTTGACGAAGAGGTTATTTTCAATTTCTTCATAACCTGAGAGCATGGGAATTTCCCCGGTGGTCAGGATACGGTCGGTAATGCGAACTGGCTCCCCTGAATTAAGTTCAGGGTTGAAATGTGCCCCCAGGCTCTCCAGTTCCTCCCGTGAGAAGGGTATTCCAATATACTGCTCTTCTGTTTCTCCATCGCGACGCACATACTTGGGAGCCCAGATATCCGGGTGTGCGATTACTTCCACCTCACCCCTCCTTCTCAGCACCTCTCGCAGCCCGCCAGTGTGGTCGGCATGGCCATGACTGAGTACTATGCGGTCGATTGTAGTGAGGTCTATTCCCATTAGCTGGGCATTATGCACTGCTGAGAAGCTCAGCCCGGTGTCCATGAGAATCCTCAATCCATCAACCTCAACCAAGATGCTGAGGCCCCACTCGGCAAGATAGCCGTAGTTTGCTGTATTTTCACTGAGCGTGGTTATGCGAATTTCCATGGGATACCCCCTGAAGTAGTTGCCCAATTTATTGGGCTTTGCCTGATAAATCAGGCAACTACTGTCTCTTATAGGATTTCTTCCACGGTTCATTCTTAAGAACTAGATAATCCTTTACTGCCTCTTTCAATGTATTTGCTGCCAGAAGAGCACAGTGCTGGCTCTCTTCAGGTAGTCCACCCAGGGCATTCAAGACGTCCTGCTGGCTAATCTTTAGAGCCTGGGTGGCGTTTTTGTCCTTAGCCAGCTCGGTGACCATGCTCCCGGCGGCGATACTCGTGCCACAGCCATCGGTCATGAAGGAGGCTTCAACAATGCTATCATTCCTCACCCTGAGCCAGATTTCCATAGTGTCCCCACAGGGACCGGTAATACGGGCAAAACCGTCTGCATTGTCCATACTACCAACATTTCTGGGATTCATGGCGTGGTCAATAACTGTCTCGGAATAGATTTTCTGCATCTCGGCGTTTACCTCTTCTTGTAACTCATCCCAGGTTTCTGTCATCTAGTTACCCCTTTTGAAATGCAAAAAGCAAAAATAAAAATGCAAAATGACAGAGCAAAAGTTAAAAAAATTTGCATTTTGAGTTGTCATTTTGACTTTTGACCTTTGATTTTTAATTTTCTACCGCCGCCGTCCTGGTAGGTTTCCGTTTTCTTCGTGGGCAACCTCTCCTTGAACTGGTCAATCACATATTGGCAGGCAGCGAAGCCCTCGCTGCGGTGGGGTGAGGCTACGGCAACAACCAGATTAATCTCACCAACCTTCAGCTTACCAACCCGGTGTGTTATGGCTATTCCATCTATTTGCCACCTTTGCCTGGCTTCGCTGGCAATTTCCTGCAATGTGTTCTCGGCATTTCCCTTAGAGTCCTGGTATTCTACAGAAAGAACCGGTCTGCCTTGAGAGTAGTTGCGAATTAGGCCGATGTAGGTGACTACACAGCCACTACGGTCACTTTTTACCTTATCTATTACCTTTTGTGGGGGAATCGGCCTTTCAGTAATTTCAATCATGTCTATCGCTCCCAGAAGTCGCCTTTGCTGACGTTACCTGTAACAGAGACTCTCCCAGATTGGCTATAATCTCGGCATCATAGTGCTCGATATTGCCTTCATCGCAGAGCTTAGCCAGAGCCGGGTCTATGGGTAGCCGACCAAGAAGCGGGGCATGAGCGGTGCGAGCCATCTCCTCTCCACGGCTCTTGCCGAATAGTTCAATCTTCCTGTCTATCTCAGGCACGTAGAGATAGCTCATATTCTCCACCACCCCGAGAATCGGTTTGCCCATCTGCCGAGCCATATTTATCGCTTTCCTCACAACCATCGTCGTCAGGGCTTGAGGGGTAAAGACGATGATTATCCCGGTTAGGGGCAGTGTCTGCATGACAGTAAGAGGAGCATCAGCCGTGCCCGGCGGCAGGTCAACTACCAGATAATCCAGTTTTCCCCATAGCGTCTCTTCCCAGAACTGGGTGATGGCTTTACCAATAAGTGGTCCACGCCAGATAACGGCATCATCCTCGCTGGGTAAGAGTAGATTGATAGACATGAGTTCAATACCTGACCTTGAAGATACCGGTAGAATCCCGCTGTCACTGCCACTAGGTCTAGTATTTATACCGAACATCTTCGGGATGCTGGGGCCGGTGATATCGGCATCCAGAATACCGACCTCACACCCCTGGCGCTTCAGGGCAATGGCGGTAAGGCTGGCGACCAGTGATTTGCCCACGCCACCCTTGCCGCTCATTATGGCGATGACGTACCTTATCTCGTTTATGTCCTTCGGCTTGCTGTCCACAAAGCTGACATCTACTTCCTCAACCCCCTCCAACTTCTGGACGACGTCACTAGTCCTGTCTTTGAGCCACTCTTGGTTCTCCAGTGACAGAGCGGCTGAGGCAAGGGTGATGTCAACTTTGCGCTCAGCAATCCTGACTTCCCGGACTAAATTCATCTTGACCAGACTGCGCATAACACCGGGAACCAGCACCGTGTCAAGACTTTCCATTACCTGCTCTTGTGTTGGCATAGAGTTCCTCCTTAATCTTTAAGTAAATCTCCTCGCCAGCAACAAGGTTGCTGGCTACCCTCCTTTAGTGCAGCCGCTCCATTAGGTTAAGCAGCTTACCCTCACTTCGTTTTGCTCATCAGTCTCGCGTAGTAGGAAGAGGAGAGGTACAGAGCTGCTAGAGGGTTATGGCCTGTGACCCTGTCCTTGACCGCTAAAACCGTCATCGGGACACGGCAATACTTGATAAATAGCGTATCGTGCCCGATGCAAAGCCCAAGCATTATGGCGAGGTCAACTTTTTCTGAATTTAGAATCTCGGCCTGAACTATGGGGCTACACATGGATTCCCAGCTATCCGCACCTCTTATCTTTTCCTCCGCTTTTATTCCTATTCTCTCCTTTGGGGTAGCGCCTACCTTGCACCGAACTGACACTACCTCAAATCCTTTGTTTTCCAGCATATCAGTCAGAATGCTAGCCTCATTCGCCAGCCCAGCACAGAAGGCGAGCCCCAGCTTTTTATACCCACACTTTTGAGCGAACTGGAACAGCTCCAGAATTCGGGGGTTCTTGGTTCTCATGCCATCAGGCGTATGCTCGTAGCATTCAAACTCCTGCAAGGAAGCTAAGCGAGCAAATTCCTTAACATCAGGCTTGTCATACTCAGCAACAGCATTTTCTATGACGTCAGGCATGACCTTCATGGGACAAAAAGCTGGTGCTTTATCGAGGGTAGGTGTCTCATCGGCTGTGATTCGGGGCACACAAACTACAGTAGGGCACTTGGCACACTTAGCGCTCAATTTTTTGGTCATATTTAAAACCTCCTTTCAAACATTGCGTACCGCGTGTATCTGTCTAGTCCAGCCGCTCCATAAGGTTAGGTAGCTTACTCTCAAGGTAAAGTTTTACCGCTTCCTCAATATTCTCAACATCGGTGACCACCGGCTCAATGCCGCGGCTTTTCAGGCTCTCATAGGCGCCCCAGCCCATGCCTCCAGCAATGAGCACCTGACAATCAGCGATAGTCTCCGCCATGCTGGTGTGCTTTGCCTGTGAGCCGGCATCATACCCATGCCTTTCGCCAGGAGCTAAGGGAGCATCCTGGTAGGCAGCAAAGGTGTGATGCCCTGCCTTATTGCGTGTTTCCTTATTCACAATCTTGCCATCCTCTACGGTGACCACCACATACAGTGGTGCTCTGCCGAAGTGCTGGCTGATAGTTGTCCCGTCTTCCGTTATAGCGGCAATCTTCATGACTTTGTACCTCCATTTTTCTCGTCTATTATTTTAAGCTCGTATCTGGGTTTTCCTTCATCAAAACATACACTCACTGTTACATGTTTGCCCTCGGCAAGATATTTCTCTGACTCATCGCGTAGCCTCTGTGACTCAGGAGACTTCAGAAAGGATACGAGAGCCTCAAACCTCTGCTGGAGCTCCTCCTTAAAATCAAAAGTCAAGAATAAAAAATCAAAATTACAAATCAAAATGCAAAACTTTTTGATTTTTGCATTTTTATTTTTGATTTTACTTCCGGGTTCCATATTACCTCCTTAACTTAACATCACACAGACACTATGTACCACTTTCAAGTTGTTTTCGTGGCAGAAGGCTATAGCAGCTTCACTTTCTGAGCCCGGTTGGAGCCATACGCGGCTGAGCCTTAGCCTCTTACATTCCTTAAGAATGGCCTCGGTTACCTCCGGGGGCACCACAAAGTCCACGACATCCACCTTAACCGGGATATCAGCAAGGCTGGGGTAACACCTGGTCCCCTCAAGCTTCTTAAGCCTGGGGTTCACTGGATACACTTCGTAGCCGCGGCTTTTCAAGTTCTTAAATATCTGATGGCCATATTTCTTGGTATCATCTGTTGCACCAACTATGGCAAACCTCTTTTGGGCCATAAACTCCTTAATTAAGTCTTGCATAGCATCCTCCTCAAGTTCTTCTGCAGCGCTCACCTGTGGAGCAGGGTGGCGTTTCGCAGCGCTCTGTCCGCCCGCAGCAGGTGCTACCCGGAGCATTAGCCTTTTCTTTCAACAGTCTGGGGATAGATAGCAACCTGTCCAGGCTATGGCTACCGCAGTTCGGGCATTTTGGGGCCTCACTATTATTGAAGCTATGTGCTAGAAACTCAAACACCTGCTCGCAGGACTGGCATTTATACTCATATATTGGCATCTGTTCCTCCCTGGCTTCTAGCTAAGAAATCCGAAATATTTTGCCATAATTTAGTTATCTCAATGCTGACCACACCTTCGGTATACTCCACCACCGGCAAACCGCGCACTATAGCTTCAGTAACTGCGTTATCAAAGGGGACTTTGACGGCTATCTCTATCCCTTGACCACGGCAATAGCTCTCAATGTGGCGGGCGTTGTCCTCGTTAATATCATATTTGTTGATGCACACCAGAGCCGGAACGCCGAAGTGACGGCAGACGCCAAGAACTCTCTCAAGGTCATGTATTCCAGACAGCGTCGGCTCAGTTACCAGAAGAGCCAGATTAGCCCCGGTGAGAGAGGAGATAACGGGACAGCCGATACCGGGTGGGCCATCGCTGATGATGTAATCGGCTACTTCTTTTTCCGCCATTTGTCTCGCCTGCTGTCTTACCGTAGCTACCAGCTTCCCCGAGTTCTCCTGGGCAACACCGAGTTGAGCATGCACCAGAGGACCGTATCTGCTATCAGAGATAAACCAGTGACCAGCCAGGTTTTCTTTCATAGTGATAGCTTCAGTCGGGCAGATACGAGAGCAGAAGCCACAGCCCTCACAGGAGATGGGGTCAACCCGGAAATCCTTAATCGCCTTAAAGCGGCATAGCTCCTGGCATAAGCCGCATTGGGTACATCTATCCTCAGCAATAAAGGCAGTTTGTCCGCTCCAGAACTCGTGCCTCTCCCGTCTAGCCGGCTGAAGCAAAAGGTGCAGGTCGGCGGCATCAACATCGCAATCAACCAGCACCTTGCTCTTCGCCAGAGCGGCGAAAGAGCCCACGATACTGGTCTTTCCAGTGCCTCCTTTACCGCTTAAGACTACGACTTCTTTCATCTACTAGCTCCCGAATCCGGTCAAAAAGCCCTATGAAGCTTTCCTTCCACTGTCGCATGCCCTCAACCAGCGTTATTCCGCGAGAATAGAGCCGTGCAATCTCGGTATCCAGAGGAATGGTCAGCAGGACCGGTATGTTTTCGTTCAGACAATATTCTTCTACTTTTCTATCCCCCACACCAGCACGGTTAATGACCACCCCACAGGGGACTTTAAGCTCCTTCACGGTCTCCACCGCCAGGATAAGGTCGTTAAGCCCGAAGGGAGTCGGCTCGGTTACCAGCAGGCAGAAATCGCTGTCCTTGATTGATTCCACTACCGGACAGGATGTGCCTGGTGAGATGTCAATGATAACTATCCCATCATGATTAGCCCGTTTTTTCACCCTTCTAATAACCGGCGTCGGCATAGCCTCACCCACGTTCAGCTTCCCGTGAGCAAACCCCACGCCATCCGAGTGCCCACACTCGACAACGCCAATTTTCCTTCCTACCTCGCTGATAGCCTTTTCCGGGCAGAGATAGCTACAGGCACCGCACCCGTGACAAAGCTGGGGGAAAACCAGCACATGTCCTGGGAAAACAGCAATGGCATGATAGGCGCAGACCTCGACACACTTACCGCAGTAGTTGCACTTTTTCTCGTCTATCTCAGGAACAGGAATGCAGACTGCTTCGCTTATAGTGATTACCGGCTTTAAAAAGATGTGGTCGTTGGGCTCCTCAACATCACAGTCAAGGAGCTGTACCTGTTCCCTATCCTTGAGGGAAAGGGCAAGGCTGGTCGCCACCAGCGTCTTGCCGGTCCCCCCCTTACCGCTGGCAACCGAGATTATCATGAGTACCCCAAATTCTCCATTTTAGCGACTTAGTCATGCTCTTTGAATACTCTATCCTGTGCTGGGTCGTTCTTTCTTATCCACTCTATAAGCATGGCGGCATGCTCCTTTTCCTCGTTCATGTTGTGCTCTAGAAGCTTCTTCAGGGAGGCGTCCTGGGTGGCATCAATTCTCTCCTGGTAAAAATCTATCGCCTCCAGCTCCTCACGCAGGGACTTTCTGGCTCTTTCCAGGTCCACATTTTTGGGGTCTAGCTTCTCCAGAGGTTCAAAAAATGGCATAGATACACCCTCCTTATTGTTTATTCTCTTACCATCCTGGTACCGCACTTGGGACAGCTCACGGAGTAACACGGCGTTGCCAGCTTGTGGGGCACCTTTTCCCCGCAGCTGGGACAAACGCAGTTACCACCGAGGCCAGCCCCGGGTTGGTTGCCTTTCATCCTGCCCCCTCTCCTGACCACGTCCGGTGGGTGGCCCGGTTCCATCTCCTTTAGGCATACTTACACCTCCTTAATGTCTCTCTTTCATTAAAGTATTCAATTCAGTTCTCAATTTGGCGAAAGGGCAATCATCGGTATGAAGTTCCTTACCGCACTTGAAACAACTAAGGCTGTCTAGTACCCTTTTGAGCTCTTCCTCGCTTACTTCTTTGCCCGAGTAATTCCAGGTAGCCATAAAACCCTCCCTAAAATAGATTTAAGTTTTTCTTTACTCCATCGGCGGGAGCCCACAGACTCCAGAGTTACAGGTGGGGCAGCCAGTTCCTGAGAGCTCGGAGGTGCCCGAGCCTGGGCTGAAGAATGAAGAAAAGAGCCTCTTAGGATTCTGGGCATGGCATTTGGGACAGTTCAGGCCAGAACCGCCCTCGCCAAGGGATTGACGAACTTCAAATCTCTCCCCACATTGGGCGCATTGATACTCATAGATAGGCATGACTCATCTCCCTTTCTAAGTAGTTAATTCCCTATTCTCTTACCATATTGGTACCGCACTTGGGACAGCTCACGGCGTAACACGGCGTGCCCTGCTCGTGGGGCATCTTTTCCCCGCAACTGGGACAGACACAGTTACCACCGGGGCCAGCCCCGGGTTGGTTACCTCCCATCCGGCCACCCCTTTGACCACGTCCGGTGGGTGGCCCGGTGCCATCTCCTTTAGGCATATTTACACCTCCAAAGAAAATTTCTCTTTTATCTTTAGCCCGTGCCTCTGCCACGACCCATTCCCCTACCCATACCAAAATGACCAGGGACATTGGGTTGTGAGCTGGCCTGGAATTTGCCTGATTTGTAGCCCTCAATAGCGTCCCGCACCTTACCCGCAACCCCACTGATGACCTTAATCCCGGCCGCCGATAGCACCTGGTAGGCATTGGGGCCGCAATTACCGGTGAGCACCGCGTCCACACCTTTATCGACTATCATCTGTGCAGCTGAGATGCCTGCTCCGCCTGCCGCCATGGCACTGGAGTTATCAATGGCTTCAAATTCTATTGTCTCCGGATTAGCGATGACGAAACACTGGCATCGCCCGAACCGGGGGTCTACCTCGGCGTCGAGGGTAGAGCCGGTAGCTGAAATGGCAATTTTCATAGTACCTCCTTATTTTCTCTCCGCTGACAGTTGCCCTATCCTGTCTTCCAGTTCCTTAAGCTCCTCCCTCAGCGCTTGGGACTCGGTCTTCAAGAATTCAAGCTCCTGCTCACGGGTCATCTGCGGAGCAAACGGCCCGAAACCATACGCTCCGTAATAGGGAGAAGCGTATGGTGCCCTGCGGGGAAAACCATACGTAGGCCGAGCAACTCTTACTCCCCAGGGGCTGCAGAAGCCCCTGCCTCCTCCAGTCATTGGCCCCATTCCCCTGGGACCGGTACCATCAAATCCTGGCATAGTGCACCTCCTTTATTTTGTGCTTTATCTGTGTGTTATTTTCCGGCTTTTTCCAAGTCGCGCATCCTGGACTCGATCTCCTCCAGCTGGCCCTTTATTGCCTCCGCCTGGTCCTTAAGGTAGTTGAGTTCCTCCTCTCTGGTCATTTGGGGGGAGTAGGGTGCATATTCAGGCGCGGCCTGTGCTCCCGCCAGCGGCTGATACGGCCAGTTCGCGGGCGCTCCAGCGCCACTGAAGAAGTAACCACACCGTGGCAGTCCGCCTCTGCCTATCCCTACATAGGGCCAGGGAGGGGAAGCACCACGGAAGCCAAAGCCTATGCCACCCCTAAAGCCAAATCCATACCGGTAATACATACTCGCACCTCCTTTTTCTAATGCTTTAGTTGCTCTTAATCCTTACCATTGCCAGTAAGGTCGGTACACCGGGCCATGGGCGGGTGCCATCTGGGGATAAGCGCCTCTACCGTAGGCCCACCATCTCCGGGGAAGCCAGGGATAGAAACGGCAGAAGGAGTAGGGGTTACCTCTGCCCCACCCCCAGCATCCCCGGCCAAACCAGCCTCTTCCTCTCATACTGTCACCTCCTTTCTTCAATTTGGCATACACAGGCTCGACAACACGGATAGCTCCGGCAGAACAT
>Ga0210051_1003522_pt1 | contig 15521 bp, 13 predicted proteins | sample CryGey092014_all_FD_185464 | JGI IMG/M metagenome (GOLD analysis project Ga0210051, IMG submission 185464) | Groundwater microbial communities from aquifer - Crystal Geyser CG23_combo_of_CG06-09_8/20/14_all (SPAdes) (version 2) | ecosystem: Environmental > Aquatic > Deep subsurface > Groundwater...
GGCAACGTCGGCATCGGGACGACCAGCCCCTCCTATAAATTAGAAGTAGCGGCTGGTTACGTGAATTCCGTGAGCGGCTACAAGACCAACTTCGCGGATTACGCCGAATATTTCTACACCAATAGCCAAGATTTAGAGCCGGGCGAAATCGTCTGCGTTGACCTTTTGGAAAATAACGTGGTTAAACGTTGCGAACGCGGCCATGACAACAATGTTATGGGCATAGTTTCCACCAATCCGGCCATCATCGGCAATAATTTAAAGAGCCGCGAGAGCGACGCTCATTGGACGGTCATCGGCATGCTGGGACAGGTTGAGGCTTTTGTTTCGGCCGAGAATGGATCGATCAGCGTGGGCGACTCCCTGACCTCGGCTTCAAGCACGCCAGGCTACGCTATGCGCGCCGATGGCGGCGATTCTACAGTGGGAGTGGCCTTAGAGCCGCTAAACAGCGGTACTGGAAAAATCAAGGTTTTAATTTCGCGGCGCAATAAATCATTAGCCGTGGAAGAAGTTGAGGCCTTGGTAGTGGAGCGGATCGCTAACATGAAAATAGAAGACAAGGTGCAACAATTGATTACCGGCGCTGTCAACAATTTAAATCTTAACCCAAAAATTACCGCCATCGCGCAAGCGGAAGCCGGGAAATTAGACTCGGCGCTATCCATAAAATTAGATGATGTTAATGGAATAATAAATAATTTTAGGACGCAAACTCTGGCCAGCCTGACGGAATTAAATTCCCAAATTTCCGCTTTAGGCTCGGGTTTCCATATCACGGATAGCCAAGGAGAGGCCATTTTTTCCAGAAGTCGTGATACAGAGGCATTGCCAAACCGTGATATGAGCCTGACCGCTTCCAACATCCTATTAAACGGGAACGTAATAATTGGTAAAACCCCCCTTACCCCCCTTGATAATGGGGGCGAAGCCGCTTTATGCTTAGGCGGAGTCTGTAAAAATGCTTGGGATAATTATGTCGGCCTTGAAAGCGAGATACTATCACTGCGCTCCGCTTCGCTCCAGCATGACAACTTTATCGCCAGCACCACCGCCTTAACGCAAAATATTAGTATTGATGTGAATGGAAATATAATTATTGGGAAAGACATTTCAAATCCCCCTGCCCCCTTTGTTAAAGGGGGTATAGAGATTGTTGATATCACGACCATTACCGCCTCTTCCAGCCAGGCTGCCTTAGTGGTTAATCAGGCCGGAGATGGCCAAGTGGCGGATTTCCAAGCTAGTGGAGTCAGCATCATGAACATAGATAACCAAGGCCAAGTTAAGATAATAGGTTCTCTGTTAGTGGATGGCCGCATCATGGTCTGTACCGGCGGCTTCTGCTCTGATTCACTGGACGCGGCCGTGGAAGAAACCATGGCTGATCTGGGCGTGGAAGGCAAAGTCGTGGCCGGAGCCTTTGAAGGCTATTGCGCTGACGGCTATGTCTGGGTGCCGGGTTCAGCTAAATACGGCACTTTGCCCGGCTTCTGCGTAATGAGCGATTTAGCGGGTAAAGATGAAACTAAAATCCCCCCTACCCCCTTTGTTAAAGGGGGCGAGGACGCGGTCTGGTCTAATGTCTCGCAAGGCCAAGCTCAATACGGCTGCCAGAGCTTGGGCGCCGGCTATCACTTAATTTCGGAAAACGAGTGGCTGACCTTGGCGGAAAATATCCTGCAAGTTACGGAAAACAATTTAGCGTCCAGCACCCTGAAATTAACCAACGATAATGTGATAAATAATTTGAGCGGAGAAGTGGGGCAATGGACCAGCCAGAGCGTGCCGGCGGCCGGTTTGCCGGTAGCGCCGTCCGCCAATGCCTGGTATGAATATAATGAAGTGGCGGATTACAAGGGCTTGAATATCGCGCCGGATTATTACCTAACCGACGCGGCTAACCATATCGGGAAAATTTACGTTGGCTCGGGCGCGGGCTTAAAAGGTTTTGTGTGCGGCTTTAGCGGCATTTATGGCTTGGATTTGTCGCACGCGCCGAGCGAGCAGAGCGCGGAGATTGGGTTTAGATGCGCGAAATAAATAAAAATTTTATGACAATAAATAATCAAATTGCCATTTTCAAGGGTAAGCAAATTAGAAAAACTATTCATAATAATGAATGGTGGTTTTCGGTTATTGATGTATGCGAGGCGTTAACTGATAGCGTTGATGCTGGAGCGTATTGGCGAAAATTAAAGCAAAGGTTGATAGAGGAAGGAAGTGAAGTTGTGACATTTTGTCACGGGTTGAAATTAGAGGCACCGGACGGGAAAATGCGCGACACCGACTGCGCGGACACCGAAGGCATTTTCCGCATCATTCAATCCATCCCTTCGCCAAAAGCCGAACCGTTTAAACGTTGGCTGGCGAAAGTCGGCTATGAAAGAATTAAAGAAATAGAAGATCCGGAGCTGGCAACCAAAAGAACCAGAATGCTATATAAATTAAAAGGTTATCCGGATAGCTGGATCGAGAAAAGAATGCGCGGCATCGCGATTAGGGAAGAATTGACCGATGAATGGCAAAAGCGAGGAGCCAGGGAAAAAAGAGAATATGAAATTTTAACCGCGGAAATTTCCAAGGCCGCTTTTGGTATTACTCCGAGCCAATATAAAAAGCGTAAAGGCCTGAAAAGGGAAAATTTGCGCGACCATATGGATGATTTTGAATTAATTTTTTCTATGCTTGGCGAAAGGTCAACCACCGAAATTCATCGCACGGAAAACTCACAAGGCGTGCCAAAATTAAAACAGGATGCCAATAGAGGCGGGAAGATAGCCGGTATTGCCAGAAAAGAGCTGGAAAAAGAATTAGGCAGACCAGTTGTTTCTAAAAATAATTATCTGAGGGATAAAAAAAGAAAATTGATAAAATAAAATATGGCGGATAAAAAGAAAAAACCAATAATCAAAAAGCCGCTCCTTAAAAAAGATCGTCCCGCCGTCCCGCTGCCGACATTGCCAGTTATTGCAAGCAAGTCCCAAAGGGACGAGGCCAAAGGCCAAGACAAAGTCGGCATAGGGACGTCCGTTTTATCTCTGCAATGCCCTTACTGCCAGAGCCAGGATTTCGTCAAGCGCGGCACGCGGCTGAAAAAAGGCGGGAAAACGCAATTATATTTATGCCGCGCTTGCAAGCGGACTTTCACGCCGGTTTGGTTTAAAGGCCGCCAACATAGCTGGCAAGTGATTTTAGACGCCATGAGCTATTATAATCTGGGATTTTCGCTTGAACAGGTCTGTAAAATCATGAATATGAAAAAAGCCCCCTTTAATAAAGGGGGTAAGGGGGATTTTGAAGATGCTAAAAGCAATGGCGGCGGGGACAATGCCAAAAGGCCGGAAAATGTCGGGATTGGGACGCTTCAGCCCTCAACCCTGTCGGCTTGGCTGGAAAAATATGGACAGCTTTGCGCCTACAAGCGCATGCGTTCATTCGGCCTGAAAATGTATTCGCCTTATGAAATAATTGAAACCTGCACTTTAGCGCACCGCCAGCTTTACCGCTTCCGCTACCATAAAGCTAAAACCAAATTGATTATGGCCGATGATTTTAAGCATTTTAAATTTAAGCCCATGAAAGAATTTTTAGATAATGTTACGGCTGAAACCCCGCATCAGTATTTTCAGCGTCCCGCTGCCGAAGTTGAGCCGGCCTTAGGCAAGCAGTCCCTCGGCGGCCAGATCCTTAGAGCGTCTGAGGCGCCGCTCAAATTTAGTAAAACCGAGATGATAGTGCGCGCCAAGCATAATTATGCCTGCGCCTTAGCCGGTTTAGTGTTTCAGGGCGTGAGCGACAACAAACAGCGCCATGAAGCTTTGCAAAAATTTTTTCTGGCCAACGATTCGGTTACGGTCGCCACCGAAGTGCCGGTCTATCTTAGGCGGGAAGATTTAGAACATATGCAGACGCAATTGGGGTTTAAATTATACACAAAAAACAAAGACGCGGAAAAAAATGATGACGCGAATTCTTTGCGGGAAATAGATAGTAATGAGATACCGAAGCTGATTACCGGCCATATAGATTTTTTGCAAATTAGGAACGGCGCCATTCATATTTTGGATTACAAAGGTTGCGCGGCCAAAGAGCGGCCGATTGAACAGCTTACTTTATACGCCTTGGCCTTATCGCGTTTGACCGGCCTAAGATTATTTCATTTTAAGTGCGCCTGGTTTGATGAAAATGATTACTTTGAGTTTTTTCCCCTGCACGTCGTCTACAAGCGGAACCGCGGCCGCAAGCGGATAAAAACTATTGAAGGAGTTTATAATCTAAATGAAAAAGTTAATAAAATAGAAAATCTTAGGCCCATGGTTTAGTTATGTCATTGCGAGCCCCGACGCTTTGGTCGGGGCGAAGCAATCTCACGTACGAGGAGTAATCATATGAAGGAGGAAAAATATTATTATGTTTACGTAAATACTAATAAAGGGAATTCAGTATTATATACGGGAGTAACCAATAATTTATTAAACAGAAATTATTATCACAAAAACCAAGAAAATAAACAAAGTTTTACTGCTAAATATAAGGCAGACAAACTGGTCTATTACGAAGTATTTAGTAGTATTAGAGATGCCATAAGCAGAGAAAAGCAAATTAAAGGCGGTTCCAGAAAAAAGAAAATTGATTTAATAAAAACAATTAATCCGGGATGGCGAGATTTAAGTGAAGATTTATATTCGTGAGATTGCTTCGCTAACGCTCGCAATGACAAGGTATGCCCTATAATCAAAAATACAGCAATAATTATTTTCCTAAAAAACCGGTTAAGACGTTTCAGGACCTGGAAATTTACCAGAAAGCCTTGGAGGCGAGCGTGGCCGTGGCCAATAATTTAATGAAAAAAGAAAAAACTGAAAAAGACGAACAGGAAGCTGAGGCCGCGGAATTAATCAGGCATAACATGCTGCCCTGCGCTTTAGGCTTGCCGCACTTAATCGCTGAAGCTCATTCTTATAGATTCGGCGCCGGTACCGATTGTCTGGTGCTCTTGGAAAAAGTTATGGTAAACTGCAATAAAATGGTCGTCTATATTGAGCAGGTTCGCGACATCTGCCAAATAGGACTGGAACATGAATTTTTTGAAGAATTGATAAAAAAATATTTATATATCAGAAGAAAAACTCTAAATTTGCAAAGAGTCTGGAAAAAATATATTGAGCATCCTGACGTCCCGCTCCAGAAGTTGCCCTTGCGTTGAGCGCGGGGGAATTAAGCCATACCCCGAGCGAGCAGAGCGAGACTATTGGGTTTAGATGCGCGAAATAGCCGAGCTAATTTTTAAATGCTGAAATATTTAAACTCTATGAAAAAAGACACTAAATCACTGGCAATTTTTGAGGGCAAGCGGATCAGGAAAATCATCCATAACAATGAATGGTGGTTTTCGGTCATAGACGTGGTTGAAATTTTAACCGGTTCGGATAGGGCGAGAAAATATTGGAACGATCTGAAGAAAAAGTTGAAAGAAGAAGGCTATAATGAGGTGTCCGAAAAAATCGGACAACTGAAATTGATGGCTACTGACGGCAAATATTATGAGACGGACTGCGCTAATACAGAAACTATGTTGCGTATCGTTCAGTCCATCTCTTCGCCTAAGGTTGAGCCGCTCAAGCGCTGGCTGGCGCGCCTTAAAGCGATCATAAAAACGCCGGGCGAATGGTCGGAACTGGAAATAGCCGAGCCGGAATTTTACCGCGAAATTAAAAGCGGAATAATTTTATACGAATATGTCCCAAGAATTTAAAAAATGTCTGGAGCGCGGCAAAATCAAGCGATTTTCGCCGGGCAAGAAATTGGCCGCCAAAGAGTTAAAGCTGGCTGGCGAAGATTGGGACACATCCTCGGAGAGTCTTGAGTCGCTTTTGGAAGCGAAAAATCTTAGGGAAGCGGCTGATTATTACGGAGACTTCAGCGAACTTAATTGCCGCAAGCTCGTTAAAAAAGCGGAAGAATTTTTAAAAACAGCGGGAAAATTGTTATTAGAATAATTAGTAATATTAAAAATATGCTGCAAAAAATTTTATATTTTATTAAGTACAACAATGCCACGGTGGTGATTTTGGCGGTTATTCTGCTTTTGGGCGGCGGCGCCTTGGCGGCCGGGCCCGAAGGCGTGGGCCAGAAAGAAACCAGACTGGAAAATATTGACAACAGCCTGCTGATCGCGGCCAATTTAAGCAATTACAACATGGATTTTAAGATTGAGAAAGTGGAAGAGGATGAAAATTATTATTACGCGACCTATAGCTTCCTGGATTTAGCGGTTTTGGACCAGGCCTGGCAGTACCAGCTAAATTCCAAAACGCAGAAAATCAGCAAAAAAATCAAACAGGATTTGGGCGAGTATCTGGCCGGCTTTTTGGTAAAGCACCGCCAAGCGCGGGTCAGGCAATTAAAAGAAGAACAGCGCTTGGCCGGACTGGTCGGGGAGAGCAAGCGGCTGGAAGTAACCGAGTACTCGGGGCTGATCGGCAAGACTTTGAATTTAGCGGCTAAAGTTTTTCCCGGCTATGAGCCGGTGAAGAAGCGGGAACTGCCGGCGCCGAATTTTGATTTAGAGGTCAATGTTCAGGCCAGGCAAACCGACCAATCTTCCGGCGCCACGGATAACCTGACCCAGATTTATAATGATTACATCGCCGAGCATCCGGATTTGTTTACGGATTCGGCAAGCTCACCGCAGGATACGCCGGTAGCTGAAGCCACCTCAACGGCGGAAGTCGCCGCCGAGCCCATTACCGAACCTGCCAGCGTGGATGTTATTGAATTGCCGGCAGAACCGGCGCCGGAAACAACGGCTCCGGCCGAAACCGCGCCGGGGGAATAATGCTATTCTGTCATTGCGAGGAGCCCCAGCGACGAAGCAATCTCACGAATTATAAATAAGCGATATACAAGAAAGATATTATTATGTTTATATAAACACTAATAGATGGAATTCAGTATTATATACCGGCGTAACAAATAATCTGCTAAACAGGCATTATCAGCATAAAATCAAAGACAACAATATAAGCTTTACGGCAAAATACAAAGTTAATAAATTAGTTTATTATGAAATGTTCAGTAATATTAATGATGCCATAAATAGAGAAAAGCAAATTAAGGGTGGTTCAAGAAAAAAGAAACTCGAATTAATAAAAACGATTAATCAAAAATGGCGAGATTTAAGCGAAGATTTATGTTCGTGAGTTTGCTTCGCTAACGCTCGCAATGACAAATTCTATGACTGATTTTCAACAAACGGTTGATTTAAGGGAAAAGCCGGAAAAAAGGAGAAAGCCGCCCGAACCGCTGGAAGAGATTTATCAAGCGGATGAAGGCGGCGGAAAAGATTTGGGTAAAATCAGCCGGCCGGCGGCTAAAAGAGGTTATGGTCGGCAGATTCGCCTGGCGGTTTTGGTTCTGGCCGCGTTGGTTTTTGGTTTTGTCGCCTACAAGCTGTTTTTTGCCCAAGGCGAAACCAGCAAAGTTGATAAAAACTGGTACGCGGTTAAATTAGTTGACGGAGAAATTTTTTACGGCCAGATTATGGATATTAAGACCGACCCGGTGGTAATCAACAACGTTTACTACGACTACGACCAGGCCAAGGCCAAAGAGGCGGGCAAGGCCGCGGAAGAAACCGGTAATTTGCGCTTAGTTAAGCGCGGCAAAGAAACCCATGGCCCGGACGGCTCAATGAACATTGTGCGCGCTCAAGTTTTGTTCATGGAGCCGCTAAAAGCCGACTCGGCCGTGCTTAAAGCCATCTTGGAGTATGAAAAATAATATTAGGCTAATTATAAATAAAAATATCAATTCGCCTTATCATTGGCTTATCAAAACAATATCATGTATAAAATAACCAAACTGCCCAATCAGCTGGAACTCATCAGCGCGCCGATCGCGGGCACGAAAATCGCGACCGTGTTATTCATGGCGGCCACGGGTTCGCGTTTTGAAAAAAGGGCGGATAACGGCTTGTCGCATTTTTTGGAGCATTTGTTTTTTAAAGGAACGAGAAAGCGGCCGAACACGCTGGCGATTTCTTCGGAGCTGGATAAAGCCGGCGGGGAGTATAACGCTTTTACCGGCAAGGAATACACCGGCTTCTACGTTAAAGTGGAAGCCGGGCAACTGAAGCTAGCCCTAGACGTTTTAGCGGACATGCTCTTAAATTCCCGCTTCGCGGCCAAGGAAATTGAACGGGAAAAAGGCGTGGTGATTGAAGAGCTTAACATGTATCTGGACAACCCGCTCTATTATATAGAAGACTTGTTTGAGCAGTGCCTTTACGGCGACACGCCGGCCGGCCGCGACACGGTCGGCAGTAAAAAAACCATCGCCGGTTTTTCTCGAGGTCAAGTTTTAAATTATTACGCTTCGCAATATAGCGCCAAGCAGGCCGTGATTTGCCTGGCCGGCAAAGTCGGGGAGGCCGCGGTTAAAGCGGCGGCAGGCTATTTTAAAAAATTCGGAGAAAAAAAATACCGGGACAAAACGCCCACCAACGATCGGCAAGCCGGGCCGAAAATAAATTTACATTTTAAGAAAACCGACCAGGCGCACCTGTCTTTGGGCGTGCGCGCTACGGCCTATGGCCATGATGATGAGCTGGCCGTGAGAATCCTTTCTTTAATTTTAGGCGGCTCCATGAGTTCGCGGCTGTTTATCGGTCTGCGCGAGCGAAGCGGCCTGGCCTACTATGTGCGCACGCATAACGAGGCTTACACGGATTCGGGCTATTTGACCACCCAGGCCGGCGTGCCGGTTAGTAAATTAAACGAAGCCGTGAAAATAATTTTAGCCGAATACGGCAAGCTGGCCGCGGCGCCGGTGGGCGAAACCGAGCTCAAGAAAGCCAAGCAGTGTTTAATCGGCCGGCTGGCCATAGAGCTGGAAACTTCGGACAACTTAGCCAGCTGGTACGCCCGGCAGGCGATTTTATTGAAAGAGCAAGCGAGCGGTGAAAAAGTTTTAGCCCCGGAAAAATATTTCGTCCGGGTGAAACGAGTGAGCGCGGCGGACTTAATCAGGGTAGCGAAAAAAATATTTGTTGCCGATAAGCTCAATCTGGCGGTGATTGGGCCGTACCAGGATGAAGAAAAGTATGTAAAACTACTAAAATTATAATTTAAAATCGTCATTGCGAGCGAAGCGAAGCAATCTCTGGTTTAGAGGAATGTAGGTGGATTTTTACCGGAGATTGCTTCGTCGCCACGAGTACGTGGCTTCTCGCAATGACAGGAGTTTATGAATAATTTTTTGGAAAATCTAAACCCCGAGCAGCTCAAGGCGGTTTTGCACCAAGACGGGCCCAGGTTAATCGTGGCCGGCGCCGGCACGGGCAAGACCACGGTGATTACCCGGCGAATCGCTTATTTAATCAAGCAGGGCAAGGCCAAGCCCGAGGAGATTTTGGCTTTGACTTTCACGGAAAAAGCCGCCGGGGAAATGGCCGAACGGGTGGAAGCGCTATTGCCTTATGGCTATTCCGACCTCTGGATTTCCACTTTTCACGGCTTTGCCGAGCGGCTTTTAAAAGAGCATGGTTTAGCCATCGGTTTGCCCGGAGATTTTAAATTATTAAACGAGTTTGAGCAATGGGCGCTGGTGAGAAAAAATCTGGACAAGTTCGAACTGGATTATTACCGGCCCTTGGGCAATCCGACCAAATTTATCCACGCCCTGATTAAGCATTTTTCCCGCGCCAAAGACGAAGACATAGGCCCGCGCCAGTACGTTGAATACGCCGAAGGCTTAAAAGAAGATTTGGACGGCATGCTAAGCGGCACTTCCAGTTTGTCATTGCGAGGAGCGGAGCAAACACGGATCCTTCGCTTCGCTCAGGACAAGCTTCGCAATCCCCGGTCCAGCGACACGAACGTGGATTTTAACCAGAGATTGCCGCGCCCGGCTGATGCCGGGCTCGCAATGACAGATATGCAGGAGGTTTCGCGCCTTAATGAAGTGGCCAACGCTTATCATGTTTATCAGCAGCTGCTTTTGGATAATAATTGTTTGGACTTCGGCGACTTGATAAATTATGTTTTGAAATTATTCAGGGAGCGGCCGGCAATTTTGGAAAAATACCGCCGGCGGTTTAAATACATTCTGTTGGACGAATTTCAGGACACTAACTGGGCGCAATATGAGCTGGTGAAAGTTTTAGCGGCGCCAGCCAACAATCTGGTGGTCGTAGGCGACGACGACCAGTGTCTGCCCGGCGGCAGCCTGATTTTGACCGAACAGGGCAAGAAAAGAATTGATAAAATTCAAACTGGCGAAAGAGTGGCTACCGCTGTGGGTAAAGGCTATTTAAGCTATAGCCGGGTCAACCGAGTAATAAAAAATGTTAAGCAGGCAAAGTTAATTACCTTTATTACCGCCTCGGGCAAAAAAATTACCTTAACGGATAATCATAAAATGTTTTGCCATGTTTTATCTGGTTGGCAAAATCGCAACTTAACTTCAACTCATGGCAAAAAGCGCTACTTTTATGTTTATCTTATGTATAAACAAGAATTGGGCTGGCGCTTAGGCATGACCAATGATCTAGTAACCAGATTGAAATTGGAAAGATCGGCTGATCTCATGGTGGCTATCGGTTCTTATGAAAGTGAAGCCGAGGCCAGATATAATGAAACTTTACTGTCATTAAAATATAGTATTCCCACGGTCTGCTTTCAGGAAAGAGACGGCGTTATGACCAGGAGAGAATGGAGCGAAAAATTGTATGAAGATTTAAATGTTGATTCGGCGGTCAGAAAATTGGCTAAAGATTTAGGAATTGATTTAAGTGCGCATCAAGTTTGTTTAGCTGGAGTAAACCGCGGCGGTAAAGTTAGAATAAAAATAAATTTGGAAATGTGCCACAGGAACTATCGGTCTAAATACGCTAAAGGTATTTTTTTAACCAATCCGAAAGTTTTGCACCAGCTTACAGTTGAAACCAGCCATGAGCCGACTTCGCGGATTTTAAGAGACCTGGGTTTCAATTTGGTCAAAGCTAAAGGCGGCCATAAATTAAGAATAACCAGCACAAATTTATCTTATCTGGGCAAGATGGCTTTAAAAATTAAAAAAGTTACCGGTGGCATTATTGAAAATCAGATAAAAGTCGCTACTGATAATATTCAGCATAAAAAAGCGCTGGTGATTCCGGCCGGCAATGTTTTGCCGGGCATGTTTTTACCGGTAGTGAAAGATAATAAAATAATTTACGAACAAATAATTAAACGGCAAGACAAGCATAAAAAATTGGCGGTTTATGATCTGGAGGTTGATTTAACGCATAATTTTGTGGCGGATAATATTATTATCCACAATTCAATTTATAAATTCCGCGGCGCGTCGCTATCCAATATTTTGCAGTTTAACAAAGATTATCCGGCAGCGGCCGAGACTATTTTAGTGAAAAATTACCGCTCGACCCAGAACATTTTGGATTTAGCTTACGAGTTTATCAAGCAAAATAATCCGAACCGGTTGGAATGGCAGCTGGAGCAAGAAAACAAAAAGGCAAAAAGGCGAGAAAGCAAATTAAATAAAAAATTAATTGCGGAAAATAAAAGTGAAGGCGCGATAGAAGTAATTCAGGGCGCGGATTTGGCCGAGGAAGTGAAATTAGTGGTTGATAAAATTATGGAACTAAAAAAGCGGGATAAAACCGCGACCTTAAACGACTTCGCCATTTTGGTGCGCGCCAACGACAGCGCCAACGATTTTATGGCCGAGCTTGACCGCCGCGGCATCGGCTATATTTTCGGCGCTTCGCGCGGGCTTTACGCCAAGCCGGTGATTATGGACGCGACCGCGTATTTTAAGTTATTAGACAATTACCATGAAAGCGCGGCGCTTTGGCGGGTTTTAAATTTGCCGTTTTTTGATTTTAGCGAGCGCGAGCTGGTTGAGCTAAATCATCTGGCCGCGAAAAAAGCCTGGTCGCTTTATGAAGTTTTAAATAATTCCAGCGCTCTGAAATTTGACAAAAAGCTGGTGGAAAAAATCAAGCCGGTTTTAGCTTTAATCGCCAAGCATTTGGCCATGGCGCGCGAGAAAAGCGCGGTGGAAATTTTACAGGCCTTTTTGGAAGATAGCGGCTACTTGAAGTTTTTAACCAGCCGGGACAATCAAAAAAATTTAGAAGCTATCAATCTGCTAAACCAGTTTTTAAAGCGGCTCCAGGCTTTTGAAGCCGCTTCGGACGACAAAAGCGTTAAAGCTTTTTTGGCCGAACTGAATTTGGAAAGGGAAGCCGGCGAAGCGGGCAGTTTGGCGCCCGACCTGGAAGCCGGCCCGGAAGCGGTAAGAATTCTAACCGTGCACGGAGCCAAAGGGCTGGAATTCAAATACGTTTTTATCGCCAATTTAGTGGACAAGCGCTTTCCCACCATAGAAAGGGGCGAGCCGATTGAACTGCCGGACGCTTTAGTCAAGGAAATTTTGCCTGAAGGCGATATTCATTTAGAAGAAGAGCGGCGCTTGTTTTACGTGGCCATGACGCGCGCCAAGACTGGGCTTTATTTTTCCTGGGCGCCGGATTATGGCGGAAAAGTTAAAAAGAAAGCGTCAAGATTTTTGGTGGAACTGGGGATGGCAGGAAAAGAAGCGGTCCCCCTTAGCAAGAGGGATAAAGGGGGTTTAACGCTCGCGGCAGAAAAATCCCCCCTGCCCCCCTTTGCTAAAGGGGGTTTAATTCCCAATCACTTTTCCTATTCCCAGCTGGCGGCTTATTCGGCTTGCCCTTACCAGTACCGCTTCGCCCATATTTTAAAAATCCCGACCAGGGGCAAAGAGCAGTTTTCTTTCGGTAAAACCCTGCACGCCGCCCTGCAAAAGCTGTTTATTTTGATTAATGAAAAAAAAGGCTTGGGGCAGGCGGAGCTGTTCGGCGGCAAAAAGCCGGCTGGCAAAAACGCGGGCGTAGATTTCAATGAAATTCTAAAATTATACGAGCAGAGCTGGGTTGACGATTGGTATGAGTCAAAAAAGAAGAAGCAGCAGCGCCGCGAGCAGGGCAAGGAAATTTTAAAAGTTTTTTATGAAAAACATAAGGACAATTGGCCGGAAGCGATTTATTTGGAAAAAAATTTCAATTGGAAAATAAGCGTCGGCAAAGAGTCGCATATTGTCCGCGGCACGATTGACCGGATAGACAAAGTTGGCCCCTCGGCTGCGCTCGGGGCAGGCGGCCTGAAATTGGTGGATTATAAAACCGGTAGGCCCAAAGACAAGCTTACTTTTAACGATAAAGAGCAGCTCTTGATTTACCAGCTGGCGGCCGGCGAATTATTCCGGGAAGAAGTCAAGGCGCTAGCGTTTTATTATTTAGATGATAACAGCGAAGTAGAATTTTTGGGCTCGGCCAAAGATTTGGAAAAAATTAAAGCCAAGATTATTGGCGTAGTCCAGGAAATAAAACAAGGCAAATTTCCGCCCCGCCCCGGCCAGCTTTGCGTTTGGTGCGATTTTAGGGAAATTTGCGAATATCGACAATAGTTGTCATTCCGGCCGGAGTTTATCCGCCTCTGGCGGAAGCCGGAATCCAGATTCGGCGCAACGAACAAATTTCTGGATTGCGGGTCAAGCCCGCAATGACAGAAATGATCGAAGTTGAAAATTGGTAAAAAAAATGGTAAAGTAATATTAATTAAAGGCTGTCATTGCGAGCGTAAGCGAAGCAATCTCACGTATGGCGTATTTGGTTAAAAGATTTTAGTTCGTTAGATTGCCGCGTCGCTGGCGCTCCTCGCAATGACATTATTATTATGTCCTTGCGTTTATATCTTCTTGTCATGTCAGTGATGACTGTTTTGTGCTGGTTGGCTTTTACTTACGTCATCCGGCTGGTCAATCCGGAAACCACTAACGCGACCGGTTTTTTTCTGTTTTATCTGTCGCTGTTTCTTTCTTTAAGCGGCACTACGGCGATTATCGGTTTTTTAGTCAGGTTTGTAATTTTCGCCCACGAATTGGCGGTGGAAAAGGTGAAAATCGCCTTTCGCCAGTCATTTTTGTTCTCCGGTTTCGTGGTGGTGGCGCTGCTTTTATTGGCGCGCGGCCTTTTAAACTGGCTTAATTTAATAATTTTAATAGTTGGGCTGTCGGCGCTGGAGTTTTTTTTGTTAAATTACGGCAATCATTCTGTCATTGCGAGCGACCAGGGGGAGCGAAGCAATCTCACGGACGGCGAGTAAAATATGAAGGAGGAAAAATATTATTATGTTTACATAAATACCAATAAATATAAAGCAAATAAGTTAGTTTATTATGAAGTATTTAATGATATTAATGATGCCATAAGTCGAGAGAAACAGATTAAGGCAGGCCCAAGAAAAAAGAAAATAGAATTAATAAAAACAATTAATCCAAGATGGCGAGATTTAAGCGAAAATTTATATTCGTAAGATTGCTTCGCTGACGCTCGCAATGACAATATGGAATCGAAATTAAACAAATTAAAATTAGAAATATTGAAAGGGCTGGAAAACGTTAAAAGCGCTGACGCTCTGCGCGCTTTGGAAATAAAATATTTGGGCAGAAAAGGCGAGCTCACGAAAATTTTGCGCGCCGTGGCCGATTTGAGCGTGGCGGAAAAAAAGACCGCGGGCAAGCTGGCCAATGACATAAAAAAAGAAATTCAGGAAAAATTTGAACTGGTTAAAGCTGAATTGGAAAAAGAGAAAAAAGAAATTTTTATTGACGCAACTTTGCCCGGAGAGAAAATTGAGCCCGGGCACCTGCACCCCATCACCATTCTGCAAAATGAAATTGAAGATTTGTTTGCGGCCATGGGTTTTATGGTTTTGGAAGGGCCGGAGCTGGAAAGCGACTTTTATAATTTTACGGCTTTAAATATTCCGCCCTATCATCCGGCGCGCGACATGCAGGATACTTTTTATATTGAAACCCCCCTTAATCCCCCCTTGTCAGGGGGGAGCCTGCTGATGCGCACGCAGACTTCGCCCATGCAAATCAGGGCCATGAAAAAATACGGCGCGCCCTTGCGGGTCGTGGTGCCGGGCCGCTGCTTCCGTTCCGAGGCCACGGACGTGCGCCACGAACATACTTTTTACCAGGTTGAAGGCTTGATGATAGATAAAGGCGTAAATTTCAGCCATCTTAAGGCGGTGATGGAGGAATTCGGCAAGAAATTATTCGGTCCGGAAACGCAGTTGAGAATGCGCCCGAAATATTATCCTTTCGTTGAGCCTGGCGCCAACGGAGAATATTCCTGCTTTTTATGCGCCGGCAAAGGCTGCCGGCTTTGTAAGGGCACGGGCTGGTTGGAAATCGTTGGTTGCGGCCTGGTGCACCCGAACGTTCTTTCCACCGGGGGTATTGACCCAAAAATTTATCAGGGCTTTGCCTTCGGCTACGGACTGGACCGGCTGGCGATGCTTAAGTACGCCATCAATGACATCCGGCTTTTTCATGGCGGAGATTTAAGGTTCCTTAAGCAGTTTTAACTAACTACTGTCATTGCGAGCGACCGAAGGGAGCGCGGCAATCTCACGTATGGC
>Ga0210051_1003523_pt1 | contig 15519 bp, 19 predicted proteins | sample CryGey092014_all_FD_185464 | JGI IMG/M metagenome (GOLD analysis project Ga0210051, IMG submission 185464) | Groundwater microbial communities from aquifer - Crystal Geyser CG23_combo_of_CG06-09_8/20/14_all (SPAdes) (version 2) | ecosystem: Environmental > Aquatic > Deep subsurface > Groundwater...
CCTGAGCAAAAACATTGCTAAGGGCATGGGCTGGATCGGTAGATGAAATAAGGATTTTCTTATCTGCTTTCTTTTCAGCCAAAGCTACAGCGGTTGTGGCAGCCATTACTGTCTTTCCTACGCCACCTTTTCCTCCACAAATTATAAAACTCAAATCTTTTTTTAAAAAATCAGTCATTCTACCTTTAGGTAAGGCAGAAAATTTCGGTAAAACCTTCTCGGGAACGCTCAACTGATACTCTTTTTTATCCCCCACTAACTTTGGACCGCTCCCGGTATTTTTGATGCCAGTGATATCGAATCCAAAGTTAGTGGGGGATGAGCCGAATAAAATCTTAGCGTATTCTAATAAATCCTTTTCCCCTCGAATTTCTTTTGGAAACAAAGGTATTTTCAAAACCTGAAATCTCTCAAACTTTTCATCAATTAATTTGGTGTGTTTTTCTTGAATTTCTGCTCTTTTTTTACAAAATTCACATTCGCCCGGAAATAAAATTCGATTGGCAATAACATTTTCTACCTTTATATCCAAGTCATTGAGATATTTAATCAAGTCTTCTGTCTCTAAAATACTCATTGGCTCAGGAATAGTAACTGGAATAAATTCAGTTAATTCAGGATTTTTTAAAAGATCTTTAACTTCAGTGACATCGGCTTCAGTTTCTTCTAAAAATTTATCGGCTTCATCTTTCACATATTTCCCTTTCCAGTGTTTCTTTAAAAATCGATGTTTCTCTTGCATTAAATTCATTACCGCGAGCCAATTCTCCATAGCCTGAGGCAGAGATAAAAGAACTTTAGTATGACCGGTAGGAGCAGTATCAAGAATAATCAAATCATAGGCTTTGGTATTTAAAAGATCGGCGATTTTTATTATGGCTATCATTTCATCCATTCCGGGAATAGCCAAATTTTCAAATACTTCAATATCTTCCTGACTTAAATAAGTACCCCGTTCTACTAAAGTTTTAATTACTTCTAAATTCTTTTTTCTAAATTCTTCTAACAATTCCTTAGCATCAAATTCAATAGCCCAGAGATTGTCTTTAATTTTGGTAATTTTATTTCCTATCTCAACATCGAAACTGTCTCCAAGAGAAGGGGCCGGATCAGTAGAAACTATTAAAATTTTCTTTTTCGTGGTTTTAACCAAATAGAGAGCGGCAGCCGTAGCCGAAGTGGTCTTTCCGCTTCCCCCTTTTCCGCCAAAAATGATTAATTTCAAATTTTTATTTTTTAAAAAGTTTTTCATTTTTACTTTTCGCCTTCTTTTTTTCTCAATGCCTCCATTCTGGTTAATATATCCTCCTCTCTTTTTTTATATTCTTCATCGGTAATTTGTTCTGTCTCCAAAGCCATTTGTAAATCCAAAAGTTCTCGCTGAAGTTTTTCTGGAGTTTCTTCCAGTTCTTCCAAAGCCATATCCCGGACTTTTTCAGCTATCCAAACAATACCTTTAATTGGTGCTAATAATATATCGTCTATGAAAAATGCCATAATATTTATTTAGCTTTTTTAAACCAGCTGTAACCCATCTCTCTCATCTTTTCAATTGTTTCGGGCCAGGCAATTTTCATACAATTACTCAGACAATTAGATGTAATTCCACAAAATTAAAAAGGGGAATGGGACCTACGTAAATAAATTTAATCCTTTTATCGTATTCTTTAATAAAAGCTTCTACTCCTTTATCAAATTCTTTTTCATTCTCTTTTGAGACCAGGAAAGCGCTGCTTAAAATCATTGAATCTTTCATAACATCTTTTGATCTCAAAAGTTCTCTTTCTTTAAAATCTACTGCTAGCTTCTTTAAAGGACTAAGAATTCTTTGGGCCTCTTCTTCTCTTTTGGCATCAATGGCCTTTTGGACTAGTTCCCCGACACTCGCCACCTTCATTTGAAAAGGATTCTTTTGAGCTTCCCTTCTTGCTCTCTGAATTTCTGGATTTTCTCTAACAATTTCCTGAAAAATAGCTGGCATATCTTTCCAAATAGCCCTGAGACCAAGTTCTACTCTTCCTTCCGCAATTGGAAATGTTTCTAAAAGTTCTTTCCTTTTTGCTTTTAATATTTTTTCTTTTATATCTTCTGTATTTTGTGCAACTGTACCGAAGCGAACTGGCAGAACATCGTATCCTTCTCTCATCACTTCTTCAATAACTTTTTGATGCCCTGTCAAATGTTCTTTGATGAATGAGTACTCTTCTTTCGAAGTATCGCTCACGCAAATTGCCAAATTCCCTTCGTTGATTGTATAAACTGCTTCCCCATCCTGCCCCAAAATATTAAATTTTTTTGGCTCTCTTTCTTTAATTAAGCAGTAAAGATATTTTCCCATTGTATTACTCATAATTATTTTGGAGCTGGCAGGCCCCTAACGAGACGCTGAAATAGTATCCCGCTGGGGATCAACCATTGCTGGTTGCCCCGTGTGTTCTACTGGAATCTACTTTTAATGTTTTCAAAATAGCCGAAAACGCTCTCGACCATGCGATATTCTTTTCTCCCAGTATTTTCTTGATCAACTGTCCTATAAAGACAGCTAAAAACCAGCCGATAAGAAGAACGAGGGCCGCCCCCCCCGCCGAGCATAGGCGCGAATGTGCCCGCAACGCCGCTCCCGAGCTCGAATAACGCCGCAAGGAATGTCTCCCACCAATTTGTAAGATATATTGCAATCATTTTGTTAAGTTTATCCTCATAAAATATCTATGACCACTCTCGATATTTTACTAATTTATAATACGACCTTTTAAACGAATAATTGTTTCCCTAAACTCTCCAAAATTTTTATGCCTTGAATTTCACCTGCCTGCAGTAAGACTTCTGTGATGGCGTGATTGCTGAATTTCTTTTTGATTTCATTTATATATTTTTCCTGATTCTTCCTTTTAAGTCTTACAAAATCGCATTCTTCTTTTGGCCTGCCCGCCGCAGCTTTAGCGAAGGCGGGAAATATATTGTTGATAATGATGTGGCGCGTTGGAATGTGAAATTCTTCAAGAGTGTTTATCAAATCTTCCGTCTCTCGAACCCCCATACTCTCGGCAATGGTGACTACAATAAACTCTGTCCTTTTCTCGTCTTGCAGAAGCTCCCGCAACTTTTTGACCGTTCTTTTCATTTCCAGAAGAAACTGATCGGCTTTCGTAACTCTTTCTTCTCTCGCAAATTGCCGCACCATCGCGTGATACTTCCAGCGAAGGCTTGCCAAAAACTTTATCCAATCGTCCAAGAGTTCTGGAAGAGTGAGGAGTCGCAGGGTATGGCCGGTTGGCGCGGTGTCTACAATATAGAGCGAGTATTCCTGGCTATCCATAAAATCAGTAATCTTTTTCAGCCCCATCACTTCGTCCAGTCCCGGAATATCAAGGCTAAATATTTCCTCTACTTCTTCATTGGCCAAATAAGTGCCTTCCTGTAAAATGTCCAAAATGTCCTCGCCATACTCTTTCTTGAATTCTTCAAGAACAATCTTCGCGTCTATCTCCATTGCAAAGAGATTTTTTGCGCCCTCAATCTGAGTTGGTTCATTGCCGATTTTCTGGCCGAAACTGTCGGCAAGCGAAGGAGCCGGATCAGTGGTGAAAATCAAAATCTTATCTTTCTTTCTCCTGCTCGCGTACTCTTTGGCAAACTGAAGAGATGTCGCCGCGACCATGCTCGTTTTGCCGACCCCGCCTTTTCCGCCAAACATGATGAATTGTAGGGGTTTCTCTAGTAAATCAGTAAGCATCTCATTTCTTCTTTGACCTCAACTCTTCGGGGTTTAAACCAATCTTTACTCGCAGACCGTAAGCTCCTCGGTATTCTTTTCCGCTTTTTGTTTTGCCCTTGATCTCGCCTTGCTCTATGTGCTCCGACTTTCCCTGCCGTTCCATTTCTGCCGCAAATCCCAAAAGACCGCCGAGTCCCTTGATAAAACTTTCAGCTAATCTTCCCAAAGGGACTGCCAGCCCTTCTTTATTTTGTTTCCTAATGTTTCGAGCCATTGTGTTTCTTTTTTAATTTCTTTGACAAAGGGTTTGACAGGCTTCAATCTTTTTTCAATCTCCTTTGTTTTTTTCTCCGCCTCTTTTCTTGTCCACCCCAACCTTTTTGTGATTTCTCCCAAACGCTCTCCTATAATATCCGCAACCTCGCCGGCTTTTTCGGACTTTTCAATGACGCCCACGCCTCGGCAATGAATGCAAGAGAGCAATGAGGATAGCGAAGTTTTGCCTCTCCCTTGGCAAGAAGGGCATTTAATCGGGTTCTCAAATTCCACTTCTCCTTTTCCTCGGCAAGCGCTACAACGGCTATGCAAAGAACGGGGCTGAATACCTGACCCGCCGCAGAAAGCGCATTTAAATTTTCTATCTGATAGAATTTCTGCCATGTTAGTATTCCACCGTCATACGGGGCCGCCCGCGGCCTTCCCTTTTTACATTAATCTCCACTGGCACTCCCGACTCGCCGCGAATTTCAGTTGCTTTCTTTCTTGCCTGCTCCAAAAGATCGTCCATCTCCGACTCAATCTCTACGAGGCGTCTATCGATCTGTGTCTTTCTTTTTGAAAGCCGCATCCTTTCCTTGACAAAATGACCCCGCTCATTGCGAGCCATATTGAGCGATAAAATCGCCGTCGTTGGAAGTTGCGGTTTCGCGCTCCTTCTTGTCCGAGGAATTGTGCGAAGATCGTGGAGATTTGCGATATTGCCTAAACTTTTGATTGTTTTCATGGTAGTTTTTTTATTTACCCCGTTAGAAATCACAACATAAACCGGTATTCCAACGAAGTAATAACTTTATTTATCTTCAGGTTCATTTGCGCCCTCATAACTTAAATTTCTAACGGGGTTTATCTCCAAAAATTACCGAGAGAAAATCGTCTCTTGCAATTCTTGTCAATCAGCTGATCAACCAGTTGCTTGACTTTTTCGTGGTTATTTCTCGTGCCAAGCCGCGATGTCTCTGAAGAAAGGATGTCCCGGCAGATTTCGCGAAAAACTTTGCTATCGGGAGCAATCGCCGCTCCAGCATGCGTCTTGCAGGACCTGGCGATCATTACCGCGCCCCGCACCGTTGGGGCAAATTCGTATTCGCCGGAATCCCGCAATCCCCGAACGATGTCAACAATGGCCGCCGATTCTTCGCGGGAGAGACCAGATTTTGCCTGGCAGATCGCAATCTCGGTCGGACGATCCATATAATCCAAGTCAATCGTAATCATTCTGTCCCGCAAAGCGTCTTGGGCTTTGTGCACGCCGGCGTACTCTTCGGGGTTGGAAGTGAAAATCGCCGTAAAATTCGGATGCACCCTTAAATACGCCTCTTCTCCGCCGCGATTTGCCGGCAGATCCATAACTTTTTCCTGAAGAATCGAAAGAAGAATATTGTTCGCTTCGGGTCTCGAACGAGTAAACTCATCGTATACAAGCGTATAGCCGCTTTTGCAGGCAATGGTCAAACGGTTGTCCGCCCATCGCTTGGTCATGTCCTCTTCGGTTTTGAGAACGCGAGAGATAAAATTGTCCACCAATCTGCGGTAGCGATAACCATGTTCTCCGCCAACAAGATCAGATGTGCCCAGCTGATCATCTCCGTGGATTAAAACAACGGGCCTCTCTATCTTGCTTGCCACATGCATTGCCAGCGTCGTTTTGCCTGTCCCTGAAACTCCTCGCAAATGCACAGGAAAGCCGGCCTTAATATAATTTAAGGCTCTTTGGGTCAGTTCCTTTATATACGGAGTTTCCACAAAACCAGCTAAGGGTCGTGGCTCTATGATGAATGCTTCTTCGTCTGAAGATAAATAATTGGACATTTTGTAGTTTTATGTTTTGAATCTCGCAACACAATTAAATATAGTTTTGAGCAAAAACTATAAAAGCTCGACCTTTATTACAAATCTATATAGCTTCTACTCTGCTACCTCTTCCTTCTTCGGCCGTCCCGGCTTTCTGTGTCCGTCCAGCGAAAGCCAATATTCCCTCGCCTTTTTATGATCGGCCGTGTATTCCTTGACCAAATCTCTGGCATCCTTGCGGACACCTTTTTGCCATTTGCTAATATCCTCTAATTGGCCGGCGATATCCTTCATCACTACCGCAAAATCTTCTTTTCTTACCTTCTCACTGTTGGCTAAGAAATGCCTCAAATCCTTTGCCATTTCTTCCAATTCTTTAGTGAATCGCGCAATAAGTTCCTTGACATCTTTTGACATGTCTTTCACAAAAACATGTCTGTCTCGAGTAGAAGCTTGAATATCTTCTACAAGACCTTTCATTGATGTTGCTAATGACATAATGATATATCTGCTTTTTAGACAAGGGTTTAAATTAATATTCGCCCCCTGTCTTTTCAAGCAAATTAAATTTAAATTAATAATTTATTTTCTTCGACCTTTTTTAATTGATCCCAAATCATAAGCGCTTAAACAGGGAAGCCCGGTTTCCACATCAAGCATTTCTTCATTTTCTGGCTTGCATCCATATCTCCTGTTTTTTCCTGGAATCTGGTGAAGCTGCCCTTTCCCTTTGCATACAGCGCAGGGCAGCCGATGGTGTTTATATGCTCCGCTTCCCGTGCAAGCCGGACATTCTTCAAACGGCTCAATAACAACATTCTTTTTTCTCCCTTGGCAGACCTGACATTGTGAAAGTTTTGACGGAATGCCAAACGGATCAACACCGCGGCCTTGGCAGTAGGCGCAAGTAATAAGAGTCCCGTTGCCTTTCTTTATTCTTTTTTGCTTTTTCTTCTTAACCATATCGATTTTTATTTATCCCCTGACTTCTCTTTGTGAAAAAGGCCGAGCATCTCATGCCATGCCGTGGCCATGGATTGCCTTTCCTTTTTAAAGTTATCCAGCATCGCATGAACTTCTCCTCGCATGTCCTGCAGCTCAACCGTGATAGACTCTCCAACAGCTTTCGCCTTTCTGTCTTGTTCCTGCCTAATGTCCGCCATCATTCTTTTGAAATCCTTGATTCTTATTTCTTTTCCTCTTTGTAGAAGTTTTTTCAGTTTCTCCGCCACCATTTCTTCTTCTTTGCGAAAATTGTCCATCATTTCCCGTACCTCTTTTTCCCGTTCGTTTTGCCGACTAACAATATCGGCCATCATGCGAACGAAATCCTTCTTCCTCAACGACTCGCACTTGGCTAAAATTACCTGCAGTTCTTTTGCCATAGTTTCTCGTTTCTCTTTGAAATCATCCATCATCTTATGGGTGCCCTCAATAATGCCTCCGACCACTCTTACGCGGGTCTCATAAGACGCGATGATGTCGTCCGCTATATCTTTCAGGTTTCTTTTTTCATCCAATGATTCTTTTTCTGCTTCATGCGCTGACTCGGCGTCAGCTCGTTCTACAACGGATTCTTTAAGGAACCTTTCTTCTTCGCGAATTGGCTTTATTTTTTTATTCTTGGGCATAATTTAGAAATGAAAAATGTTCCGCCATAGTTTTTTCTGCGTTTGGAATTTCTTTGATTCTCGAATTGACCGCGCGATATCATTTGCCCCCTGCATTGCGTCGTTTAACGATTTATCCGTTATTTCCGATTTTTCTTTGCACCTGAAAATGTTTTTAAATTTTTCCGCTAATTTATTCATAATTAATAAAATATTGGCTAAGGCATACTTTTCGACTTAATCCCAGTTAGGTCGCCGGGGGGCATAAAGCGCTCCGGCCATCTAAAGGATGCCTCATCCAACAATTTCTACTCCAGCTTAAGCGGCGGTTGCCGTAAGACCAACTGCCTCTGCATATTTGAGGTAGGTCTCAACTGACGCGATCACTACGCGAGCTTCAATTGCGAGAAGTTCAATCCCCACGAGCGACACTCTTGCCCACGCGTCGATCACGACACCCTTATCAAGGATTCGGTCTACCACCTCTACTAAACTGGAGCTTGCCATTGTTTTTTCTACAGCCATATTTTTTACTCCTTATTTTTTTAATTTCTTCGACCTTTTTATTCTTACTCTTAGTTTTCTAAGAGGTAAAAATCATTTTTAATGCTTCGACTTGGCTCAGTATTCGGCCCATGCCTGCTTTTCGCTCCCGAAATAGAAAATCCGCTGTAAAACTACAGCGGATTCTCCGTGTTTAGTAATAAATTGAAAACCGTTAAGGTCGAGTCCCTGATTTGTTTTTGAGACGGGCAGGTAAAAGCATTCTCTCTCTCTCTCTCTCTCTCTCTCTCTCTCTCTCTCTCTCTCTACCAATAAGCCATTTTTTGGCCCTTCAGATTTTTGATTTATATTGTATACAATTGTTTTCATATTGCTCGCCGCGATTTTTGATTTGTTGAAAAAAACTGTTGGCTAAATTTATCTATCAACTTGATTATATATAAGTATAAGGTGTAATGCAAAACCTATCAAGTTGATTATAGCAACAACCGTCAAAGTCAACAATAGGTGTCAACTCCACATCGTCTTAATGGGCAAATTGTGTCTTATTGTCGCCATTTCTAATTATATAGTAGTTGCAAATCCTTTATTTAAGCGTTTTTTAAGCGCAAATGCCCTCTATAGAGAACGGGTTATCCACAATTGCGTCCAGTTTGTCTTTGTGATATCCTGATTACGAGAGAGAGACGGAAGTTATCCACAGGGTAGTAGAGCAAAGCACACTACCCTGCAGACAGCCCATCTACAATCTTTCAACATAATCCTATATTGCATTTTCAACAATATCGTGGTTCTATAACCAAAACTACCCCATGCCTAAACCAAGAAAAAATATCTCGTATGAGATTACAAAACTGGGTCAATATCTCAAACAGCTTCGCAAAGAACAGGAGTTCAGTATTCGGCATGTTGCCCGGCAATGCAAAATTGCTCCAAGCTATCTTGCAAAAATAGAGGCGGGCGATACCTATAAAACAATTGGCACCGATACCTTGGTGAAACTTTCAAAATTTTTCGGCATCCCGGTATCGGCGATGTTACAGGAATCAGGTTTTATAGATTCCTTTGATGACGAGTTACCAAATCTCCCGCAGTATCTGCGTGCCAAATTTAAGCTTTCTCCTCAAGCAATTCGCGACATGGAGATGGCAAAGGAGATCGTTGATAAGAAATATAAGAGAGAGGACGCTAAGCGGCCGAGGTAAGTAAAAAGGAATACGCTAAACAAACAACTCCAGCACAACGTCTGGAATTTTTAGTTTTCTTTTAGCAATCATTTATTTTTCTATTGCCACAACTCTTCTTGCAACTATAAACTTACTTTTCATGCATGACAGGAATTCCCGTTTTTCAATAGCCGAACCCTCTTTTAAGAGGTATTTGGCATAGCCCCTGAGATCGATATCTTTAACTTTCTTTTTTATGCCTTGCATGCCGAGGATATTCTTTTGGAATTTATTGAGCCGATCGACTTCTTCTTCAAATTTCTGCTTCATGTGAATTTCGTTCAAATCAATCTGGTCCATAAGCTTTACAAGCTGATCTATAAGCCCCTCCTCTCGCAAGTAACCGCTTTGGCAATGGATATCTCTGGCTCTCGAGCAGCCGTAATAAACGTATCTGACGGTAGAACCATCCTTATGCTTCTTGAATTTCTCTGAGGCGCTTATGCCCGACCCGCACAATCCGCAATGCATTAGTTTCGTAAACGCGAATTCTTTAATTTCCGATCTTACTATTTGATCGCGGTTCAACTGCTCCTGCACTTTATCGAATAATTCTTTGGTAATTATTGGTTCATGCTTTCCGGTATACCAGTTGCCGCTTTTTTCCGGATATTCGAAGACGCCGTAATAAAACGGATTTTGTATGGTTAAGAAGATACTGCTTAAAGAAACATGATGATTGCTTTTCGTTCTGAAATTAAGTTCGAATCTAAGCCAGTGATATACCTTTCTGCCTGACCAATGTTCATTGGCAACTTTTTCAAACATTTGTCTTACGATCGGCGCCCGCTCGGGATCGGTAATCACCTGGCATTTTTTATCTATGAGCTTCTGATTTAAATATCCGAGCGGCGCCATGTTTGGCCACAAGCCCATCTCGCATCTCATCCGCAGTCCTCTTCGCACATTCACTCCCCGGTTATCGTTTTCAAGCTTTGCTTGGCTTCCTAAAATCATCAGCAGAAATTTTTCGTTGGGAGAATCGGTGAATCGCTGTCCGTAGGTTCGTATTTCAAGAAGAATCTTTTGGTCCATCAAATCAACGAGGGCTCCGAGATCGCCGGCATTTCTCGCCAGCCTGTCTGGCGCCCAGGTTAAGATGCCGTTGAATTTTCCTAATTTAATGTCGCTGATTATTTCATTAAAGACAGCCCGCTGTCCGGTTGTTTTAGCCGAATGGCTTTCACGTCGGATCTCTATAATCTCCAATCCCTCGCGCTCGGCAAGCTGGAGCATTTCTTTCACTTGGGAATCAATAGAAAGGATCTGCCGTTCTTCCGATTCCGTGCTTTTCCTTGCGTAGAGCACGTATTTAACCTTTATCGGTGGCTTATTGTTCGTTTGGGTCGTAGCCCCAACTACCCCTTGTGGTTGTGTATTCATACAAGGACAAGGATGCCGCAAGGGTTAAGGTAGTCCAGACCCCCCTAGTTGGTAAGCTGTAGACAACTAAAGCTTCGCAAATTCCTTTGTTTAAGCTAAAGAATAGACAAAGGTCGAAAACGAAAAGAGCAAGTTAAATCTGATATCTTAACTAATTCGACGGTCAATATTATTTTTTGAACGAAGTTCGCTCGGATGATCTATAAAAGCAGTATTTTCAATAGTTCTTGATTTAACCTGCACTGATTGTTTCTTAACTATTTTGCTTAAAATTTCTCTAGCTTTTGGATTAATAAATTCAACTTCTTCTGGTTTGAAACTATAAGCTATTTCATTACACAAGCTTTTAGCGATCTCTATGGAATTTTTGCGGATCTCATCATTTTTGGTAGTTTCAATTTTTTTGAACCATAAAAATAGAAATCGTAATAGTTCGCGAAGAATTCGCTCTCTATTTTCATAATAAGAATTGGGAATTTTAAGTGTGCTGAAATGCATACCCCCAATAAATATAAATATCTTCGGAATTTGTGTTTGAAATACTTTTCAATCCTTTATAAAAGGCTTCTAAAATAGTCCTTCCTTTAATATTTGCATAAAATGTTTCAGCGCCCCTAATAGCTTCTGTATTTCCGATTTCCCATAAAGTACCTATATAGCCACGAGCCCCTCTTGATAAGAAGAATTTTGCCACCTCAAACCAAGACCAACAGGTATTATTGAAAATAATGGGAGATGAATGTGACGCCAAAATTCTAAACATTCCTTGGTGGATGCTATCAAAACACCTGATCGCACAAGATGTTGGAATTCTATTTTGATGTTGTCGTTTTGCTAATTTATTGTGTTTTTCATTCAGACGTATTTCTTTCCACATATCCTTAAAAACATATTCTGAATAATTACATCTTTTTAGTTTTTCACTCATCCATGGAAATCCATCGAATTTTTTGAAGATGGTTTTCCGGTGTACTTCGATTAGATCCTTTCCTGGGATAGGAGAAAAACCAACAACTTCATCATATTCGACGCTATGTTTTATACCTTTTCTATCAATGAATTCATCTACTACGTGATAGCCGTCGACTTCTCCGCCATGACTACAAATATGTAATATATCATATGGAAAGTGTTGAGCATTAAAATCAAAATTATGGACTGTTGCAGTTCGCCCAATTAAGGATCGAATAAAAAAATTATTCTGCTTGAAAAACTCAAGTATGTTTTTTGTTTCTTCATCAGCAAAAAACCCGGGAGAGAAGATAATTGCTGATCCGAAAGGTTGCGCATGCTCTGTGGTTAGGCCATTTATAACGAAAAGATCAGCCCCTAGTCTGATGTTTATGTATGAACATGGTATTATGTTCTTCAGGTATAAAGAATATGGGAGTCCTTCTGTGAAAAAAGTCACAAATTTTTGGTCTCGAAAATTTATTTTTCCTATTCTTTTTTCTATTCTTTCTAAAACATTTTTCAAAGCTACGTTGTTTGAATTTTCATACCAATCTTGGATTAGTCGTTGAATTTCTTCAGCCTCTCGATCTTTCAAATTTTTGACTGCGGTAAAACTAACACCGAATGCAATAGCATAATTAGCTGCGATAATACTTTCTGCATTTTCTACATCTTCTCCAATAATATAGCCGGATGTTTTTTTATTAATAATCGGTAAGGTTGGAGCAGTATCGTCCAGTATCAACTTTTTTCTTTGAACGCCAGCTAAATATAGGCCTTGCAAAATCTCTTCCTTTCTACATTTTAATTCAAGTCGCTTATCGAGATTAGGTATTTTTTCGATATCGTTTTTGTTATGAATTTCAATAATACTATCGTATTTATCCTTTTCAAAAAAACTTTTTTGATTTTTATTGAGCCCGACTAAAATTATATGTTCATATCCGTGTATCCTTACAATTGAATTATTAATTAGTACTCTAATTTCACTTCCGATCATTTGCGATATATAATCATCATCTGTTTCTAAGGAAGTTTCCCTAACGGGAGTATCTATTTTTGGAAATAAAAATACTGGTACATAATAACCTGGTCGATTTATATGAGAAGACACAAGAGCAGCCAATGTTTTGCTATCTCGATCAACAATGCAAATGTAGCGATTATCAATGATAGGAATTCCTTTAATTTTTCTAATCCAAAAATTAACCAATGGATGTATAATACGGCTGATAATTTTGAAAATTTGGTATCATAATATTGAAAGCATAACATATCACTTATATACTATCAAATTTATGAAACTATGGCAACAGAAATAAACATCGGGGAAAATATAAAGAAGTATCGGAATAAACAAGGCTTAACACAAGAAGATTTTGCCAAAAAGTCCGGCGTTAAATATACAACTCTGACAAAGATTGAAAGTAATGTTATTAAAAAGCCGTCCGTGCTTATTATGGCAAAATTAGCCAAAGCACTTGGTGTTTCAATTGAGGAACTAATCAAATGAGTATGTTGCTATTCGGAGCCAAATATCTTTACCTTTTTATAATCGCTACGGCAGTTATATTTTTTGCGTTGCAATCGCGAGAACAGCAAAAAAAGTATCTTTTTTTATCGGTTATATATTTACCCTTAGCGTATATTCTTGCTCAAATAATCGCTTATTTTTATTTTGATCCACGTCCATTTATTGTTGGTAATTTTCAACCGCTTATTCCGCATGCCGCGGATAATGGCTTTCCCTCCGATCACATGTTGCTTGGCAGTGCAATTGCCTCGATTTTATTTGTTTATAACAAAAAGATCGGTCTCTTGGCGTGGGTTATTGCTTTTTTCGTCGGATTTTCAAGAGTTAGCATCGGGCTTCATCACTGGACAGATATAATTGGTAGCGCGTTGATTGCTGTTTTGGTTATGGCGTTTGTTAATCAATATATTTTGCCTTCTGTCATTAAAACAAAGTTTTATCAAAAATTTTTCGGACATAAAACAATATGAGTTTTATTAATCACATTTTGCCAACATTCGCGCATCTTGGTTTATGGGGATACTGGCTGGTTCTACTTGTTTCACTTTTGGAATCTTTAGTATTGGCGGGCGAAATAGTTCCGGGAGCGGCGCTAGTTATATTTGCCGGATTCTTGTCAGCGCAAGGATTTTTGGATATTGGTGATCTCATCTGGTTTGCTGCAATCGGCGCAATTCTCGGAGACGGATTAAGTTTCTATCTCGGCACTAAAGGAACGCATTTTTTTCGTAGTGAAAATAAATTTTTGAAAGTCGCGCATTTGGAACGCGGTGAAAGTTTTTTCCATAAGCACGGTAGTAAAAGTATTTTTTTAGGCAGATTTGTCGGTCCGCTTCGTCCAATTATTCCATTTATCGCCGGCCTTTCCAAAATGGACAAGAAAAAAATTCTGTTTTGAAATATCATTAGCGCTTTTTTGTGGTCGGCGTCTTATCTTTCGCTCGGCTTCTTTTTTGGCGGCGCGCTTGCTGTTATTGAAACATGGACTACACGGGTCGGCTACATTATTGGTATTTTTTTACTATTCTTTTTATTGCTTTATGCAATCAAGGTATTGCGTGGTCAAGCACGGGAAACACATCGCTGAATTTACTCGCTCTGTATTTTTGTCTATTCGAGAAGCGATAATTTCAAATCCCGATGTTCAAAAATTGTATAAACGCCACCCACGATTTTTTGCTTTTCTCGGTAAACGACTTGACCGCGTTTCATTTTCCGGTTTGCCTATAACGCTTATTTCAATCGGTTTTGTTTATGTATTTTTCCTATTTCTCGGCACCGTCCAAGATGTCTTGGCTTCTGATCAAATTGTGGCGGCTGATTTTAGAATCGCCCATCTGCTTGCTTATTTCCGAAGCCCGGAACTTACCAAAATATTTTTATGGATTACTCTTTTGGGTAAATGGCAAATCATTGTCGGTACCGCGCTTGCCGTTTCTGTTATCCTGTGGCTTTGGAAAAAAAGGACTTATACTATCTATCTCTGGCTGGCGTTGGGCGCTGATGAGCTATTTAATTATCTCGGCAAACTTACTGTTCACCGCGTAAGACCCGATAATCCCGTGTATCTTGAAAATTCCTTTTCTTTTCCGAGTGGCCACGCGATGGTATCGGTAATTTTTTACGGCTTTATCGGCTATCTATTAATTCGCCACCTAAAAAATTGGAAGCAAAAAGTAAATGTCTTTTTTATTTGCCTTATCGTTGCCGTGGCGATCGGTTTTAGCCGCCTTTATTTAGGCGTTCACTATTTCAGCGATGTTTGGGGCGGCTATCTTCTCGGTCTGCTTATTTTAGCAATAATTGTAACGCTTTATGAGCGGCGGCGATTCAAAAAGGGCAAAGTTAACGGCGATTTTGCCGCCACGGCGCCGATTATAAAAATTATCACAGCCATAATTATTTTGATAAGCATTGCTTGGTATATCGGCTTTGCTTCCTTCTATCAGCCGAAACTTGTTATGCCGATCGCGCCCAGCGCGCAATATGTATCCGGTAATGTTGTGGCATATTTTTCCAATCATGATATTCCAAAATATTCGGAAACACTTATCGGCAATCCACAGGAACCATTAACATTTATTTTCTTGGCGAAAAATGACGATATTCTTGTCCAGAGTTTTGAAAAATCTTCTTGGTTTTTGGCAGATCGGGTTGATGTTTCTTCGGTAGCTAAAATTGTAAAAAGTGCGGCGATAAATAGCCAATATCTCAACGCACCCATGACACCTTCGTTTTGGAACGCCGCCGTCAATGATTTTGGTTTTGAAAAACCAACCGATACCAACACCGTCCGCGAGCGACACCATATCCGTATTTGGAAAACAAATCTAAAACAGGATGATTACTCGATTTATGTCGGAACCGCTAGTTTAGATGAGGGAATAAAATGGTTTGTGACCCATAAAATCAATCCCGACATAGACGAGGCGCGCAATGGCAGAAATCCCAGTATGCGAGAGTCATGTCCTCAAGAGAGGTGGCCAATCCGCTATTTGTTCATAACCATTGCACAGAGGC
>Ga0210051_1003525_pt1 | contig 15514 bp, 15 predicted proteins | sample CryGey092014_all_FD_185464 | JGI IMG/M metagenome (GOLD analysis project Ga0210051, IMG submission 185464) | Groundwater microbial communities from aquifer - Crystal Geyser CG23_combo_of_CG06-09_8/20/14_all (SPAdes) (version 2) | ecosystem: Environmental > Aquatic > Deep subsurface > Groundwater...
AATATCCTTGCGATTACATTCACCAACAAAGCCGCAAACGAAATGAAAGAGCGCATTCTCGAATCCTTAAAAAAAGCTGCTCTTGGTGATAGGAAGGTTATCGCAGCTCTCAAATCGTCTGATAGTATAGGAGGAATAAAAGAAAAATCTGCAATAAAAATCAGGGAAATTCTGCAGGACTACCTCAGTTTCAATGTCAGGACCATAGATAGTTTTATTAATTCAATTGCTTCATCTTCTTCGTTTGAGATAGGCTTACCTCCTCGCTACGAAATAACAATGGAACCTCTTGCTTACATAAAATATGTCATTGACCTGATGCTTTCCCGGGCAGGCAGTGCAGGAACAGAGGAGACAAAACTTTTTGACAGGTTTCTGGATTCTTTCTTGAGTCTGGAAGCACGCAGGAGCTGGCAGCCAAAGAAAATTATCCAGGAAAATGTAAACAATTTGAGAAAAGAAGAGAGTATACATGGATTGAAATTTGCAGAATTTCATTCAGGGATTGAAGGAAAAGAAGAAATCCTCAAAATTTTCGAAAAAGAAAAACAGGGCGTGACAGATAAGAGGATGCTCAAAGCAATCGACAATACTGTCCAGACAGGCGAACTGGAAAAAATGAAGAGCTGGATTGGCAAGCTCAGTCACGCGACACAGAGAAAAATTGAGGAATATTTTTATAATATTGCTTCTTTGAAATTTAATTCTTATATTGCAATCCTAGACAGAGTGAGGTCTGAACTTGAGGAAATAAAGAGAAGAAAAAGAATTATTTTTATGGATGAATTGAGTCTGAGGCTAGATGAATTCATTGAAAGGGAAGGCGTTGTGCCTGAAATTTATTTTATGTTAGGAGACATTATCTATCATTACCTCATTGATGAATTTCAGGATACAAATAAAATCCAGTGGGATAATCTCAAGCCGCTAGTAGAAAATAGTCTTTCGCAGGGTGGTTCTTTATTTTATGTCGGGGATAAAAAACAGGCGCTTTACCGCTTCAGGGGAGGAGATGTCAGTCTTTTTGATAAAGTAAAGGATGATTTTCTCTCGGTAAAAGGTCCAAAAGAACCCGACACACTAAACAATAATTTCCGCAGCCGCAGGAATATCGTCAAGTTCAACAACAAAATTTTTAATCCAGAAAACCTTAAAAAAATAAGTGGTCTTGATGAAAAAGCAATCAATGTTTACAAAAACAGCAGACAGGAAGTTTCCCGGATGAGAAATCCGGAAGGTGGTTTTGTCAGAGTTAAAAAGATTGAAGGAGAAAATCTGGACGAAAAACTTGAAAACCTGAGAAATGAGATGCTGTCTAATTTAGAAAACATTATCTCGAGGCATAATTACGAAGACATAGCAGTTCTTGTGAAACACCAGGAAGATGTAAGAAATGTCACGCACTGGCTTACAGAAAAAAATTATCCAGTTGCTTCAGAAGTAACAATGGACCTCAGAAAAAATTCGTTTATAAATGAAATAGTAAGTTTTCTGCGATTTCTGAATTTTCCTGCTGATAACCTTTCTTTTTCTTCTTTTATTTCCGGGGAAATATTTGCCAGGGCAAGTGGATTTGACAGAAAGGAAATGTTTTCTTTCCTTCAGGACAACCGCGAAAGGAAAACTCTGCTTTACATAATATTCAGGGATAAATATGAAAAACTCTGGATAGAGTATATAGAGCCATTTTTCAAAAAAGTAGGCTTTCTTCCATTGTATGATCTGGTATTTGAAATATTTAAGGTTTATAGTTTAATTGAAAAGTTTCCAGAAAACGAGGCATTTTTCATGCGGCTTCTTGAAATAATAAAAGAAAGGGAAGACGAAGGCGAAAATTCCCTGCAGAGTTTTCTGGATTTCTGGAATGAAGGAGAGAGCGAAGCATTCCAGCTCGTTCTACCCGAGCACATAAACGCAATCAAAGTTTCTACTGTCCACAAGGCAAAGGGCTTGAGTTTTGCGGTTGTGCTTGTTGCTTTTATTACAAGGGAGAAAAATATTAACTGGTTTATTACTGAAAAAGACAGGAAACTTATGCTCAAGCATATAACAAAAACAGGTAATTATCCATTTTCTCCAAGGCTTGAAAAGATTTATGATACTGAGGAGAAATTGGGTATACTGGATGACCTGAATTCCCTTTATGTCGCACTGACACGGGTTGAAGACGAGATGTTTATTTTTATGCCTTCTGATAGTGATTTTGCAGGTTTGTTCGAAGAAGAAGAGGAAGAAGAGGAGGAAGAAGAAACAGGCAAACTTCCTGAGGTGGCAGAAAAAGTTGGTAAAAAATCATTTGTTATCGCAGAAGAAACTGTTCAGGTGCCGGCTCCCCGCGTTGAAGAAGTTCCTGTTTCCTTTCAGGTTGCGCTTGCATTTCCTCACTGGAGTGAAAAAATCTGCAGAGAAAAAATAGATACCGGCACTTTTATTGATTCAAAAAGAAGAAAAATGATAGAAAGGGGTAATTTTATCCACTATATTCTTTCTGTGATTAACAAAGTTGAGGGAGATGTGGGAAATCTCATAGATGAAAAAGTTGATTTTTCTAAAGAGGAAAAAGGGTTTAACGGCGATACAGGAGAAATAAAAGAACTCCTGCACCGGATTTTTTCAATTGATGAAGTCAGGGAATGGTTTTCTTTTGATGGAGTCAATGAAAAGGAAGTTGTGGGCAACCCCCCCTCTTGCTTTCGCTCTTCCAGAGAGCCTACTTTCGGCAAGAAAGCAGGGGGGGGGCAGACCAATCTTATGAGAATAGACCGTTTCATTATGACCCCTGATAAGATTTATATTATTGAATACAAGACAGGAGAAGAATATTCAGGCCAGATATCAACACCGAAAGTCGCCACATGCGACTCTCTGCGGCGAGAAGAGCACCTGAAACAGGTTTCAAACTATATAAATACAGTGAGAGAAATATATCCTGAGAAAAAAATAGAGGGGTACCTACTTTATGTGGATGAAATGAAAATAATGAAAGTGTAGATAAAGTCAAAAGTCAAAGCTAAGGGTTTGTAACTCAGGACTTTAGTCCTGATATGTAACTCAGGACTTTAGTCCTGATATGTAACTCAGGACTTTAGTCCTGATATTATTTCAATCGGACTCTTCGAAAAGGTTTGAGTTGCCTTTGACTTTTGCAATTTGAGGTTTGAATTAAATTAAATCTGTGGCTGAAGGTTGTATATGGAAAAGACTGAATTTAGTGATAATTTGCCTTTAAGAATAGTTGAAGATATGCTTGAAAGAAAAAAGGGGAAAGATTTCTCCGATATCCTGATTTTAATTCCCAATAAACGCCCTTCTTTTTATATCATAAAAGAGCTTCAGGAAAAATTAAATTCGCCATTTTTCCCACCACAGATTTTTTCCATAGATGAATTTATAAAGTATTTTTCATTGAAGGTGAATCCTGGAATGCGTCGGGCTGAGGGCTTGAATAAAGTCTGGGTTCTTTTCAAAGCTGCAAGAGAGATGGACCTTTTTTCAAACTACAGTTTTCATCATTTTTTTACCTGGGGTTTGAAAATAGCCGATATAATTGACGAACTGGAACTTGAAGAGGTTGATGAAAAGAAACTAAAAAATCTACCTTTTGGCACTCTTCCAGAGGAGATAAGAAATATTATCTCCTGTCTTGGAGAGGTGAAAAAGAATTTTTACACAGAGCTGAAGAACAACAAACTCACCACGAGGGGAATGGATTATGCAGCCGTAGCCTCAAATCTTGACAGTGGAATTATTCCAGATTTCAGTTTTATTTATACGGGAGGATTTTTTGCTCCAACGCGCCTTGAAGAAAAAATTTTAAAATATCTAAACGCGATGGATAAAAATATTCATTTTGTGCAAGATAAATGGGATAAGTGGAATTTTGAGAATATTCATCTACACAGCGGTTTTGATGTGCATTCTGAAATTAAAAGGGCAGGGGAGATTTTAGAAAAAGGGTTTAACCCTGCAAAAACAGCAATTGTGCTACCGCAGGCAGATGTTCTTATACCGTTACTTTCAATGGTGGTAAGCGGGTTGAATCAGGAATATAATATTTCGATGGGTTACCCCCTGGAAAGAGCCTCGCCGTTTACTCTTCTTGAGCAGATTATGCATTTTCAGGAGGCAAGAGTCGGAGACGAATATTATGCAAAAGATTATCTGTCCATTCTGCTTCATCCCTATGTAAAAAATCTTTCACTTGGCACTTCCAGTGAAGATACGCGCACACTTATTCATAAGATAGAGGAAAAACTTTCCGATAGAGTTGGCAGAGCGTTTATTCATCTCGAAGAAGTAGAAAAAGAGTTCGTGCAAATTAAAGAAGTGCATATTAATCTTATCAGAAACCTAAAAGATGTGCGAACTTTTTCACAACTTGGCAAGTGCTTTGAAGATATTTTTTCATTTCTGCTTGCAAGGTCACCTGCTCAGTTTTATCCATTTTCCGGTGAATTTTTCAAGAATTTCTTTGCAATCTTCAGAGATATGCAGGATTCTATGCTTGGAAATGAAGAAATGGAAAAGGAGGACATTTTTGACCTTTTCCGATATTATGTGAATACTGTGCGCGTTCCTTTCAGCGGAATTCCTTTGAGCGGATTGCAGATTTTAGGAATGTTAGAGACAAGAAATCTTTTTTTTGAAAAGGTGATTGTTTTAGATGTTCAGGAAGGTGTTATTCCAAACGAAGATAAATATGACCCCATTCTTCCAACCAGCGTGCGCAGATTTCTTGAATTGCCTACTTACAGGCAGCGCGAAAAGATTTTCAGACATCATTTTATGAACCTCGTGAACACTGCAGCCGAGGTCCATCTTATTTACAGGGAATACGGGAAGGAATCGCGCTCGAGATTCATAGAAGAAATTATCTGGGAAAAAGAACAGGCAGCAGGAGAAGTGGCGCCAAAAGATATAGTTACACCTGTTAATTTCAGGGTTGAATCAATAACAAGAAAGCCATTTTCTATAAAGAAAGATGAAAAAACTATGGAGATTTTAAACCAGATGATTCTCTCTCCAACCAGTATAGATGCATATTTAAATTGTCCAGCACAATTCTATTTTTCTTCTGTTCTTAAATTAGAAGAAAAAGAAAGTGTAGAACGGGAACCGGATTTGGGTAAAATAGGAAGCTTTATTCATGAAATTTTGTATAAATTCTATGAACCACTGAAGGGCAGTGATATAATATTAACTGAAAAAGACCGCGAAAGACTTGAACAGATTATTGATACTGTACTCAAAGAAAAATTCGGGGAGTTGCGTGGAGAGAATTATCTTTTGAATAAAATCACGAAATTTCGCCTGTCGAATTTTTTTGAGAATGAAAAGAAAATAGAAGGCTATAGGATTATCGGTACTGAGGAAAATTTTAATGGGATAGCTATTAATAACATTCCAGGCATAAATCATTCCATATCCCTGAAAGGCAGGATAGACCGCATAGACCAGAGAGAGAAAAAAATATACATAATAGATTATAAGACAGGCGACTCTAAGAAACCAATCAAAAAACTTTCCATTCCTTTTACAGACAGGAGAGATATGAAAAGCAAGATAAGGTCTTTCCAGTTACCTGTCTATGTTTATCTTTACAGGGAAAAAAATCCAGAATTGTCCTGGAACGACATTAATGCTGGTTTTTCCATAATCAGAAATGGTAAAGAAGAGTTTTTATTTTCAGAAAAAGATGACAATTCTTTAAGGATGGAAGAAATATTTCTGCCTTCGCTTAAAAACCTCATTGGCGAAATTTTCAATCCTGCAGTAAACTTCGAAAAAGACGATGAGGATGAACATTCCTGCCAATTCTGTCCATATTTTACCTTCTGCCTGTAGGTTTCCCAACTTTTAATAAACTTGACTTTTATACAGAAATATGATAATATATTACGGTAACACTTACAACGGAGGGTTTTTTGACTAATAATGGCATCCTTTATCTTATAGGAACGCCAATTGGCAACCTCGAAGACATTACTTTACGGGCGCTGAGAATTTTGAAGTCGGTTAGACTTATTGCCTGTGAGGATACGAGGGAAACACTTAAACTGTTAAATCATTATGACATAAAAATTCCCCTTACTTCATACAATGAATATAATAAAATAAAGTCTGCCCAACATTTATTAAATATATTAAAGAGCGGTAAGTCCGTAGGTGTTACCTGTGACAGGGGAATGCCAGGAATTTCTGATGCAGGGGTTCATCTGGTAAAAGAAGCAATAAAAAATGGAATTACAGTTATACCAATTCCAGGACCTACAGCGTTAATAACAGCATTGGTAGTTTCAGGATTGCCGACAGGCAGATTTGTGTTTGAAGGGTTTCTTCCCAGAAAGCCTGGAAAGTTAAGAAGACTTTTAAAAAACCTTAGCACTGAAGAGGGGACAATTGTATTTTATGAATCTCCTCATAGACTATTAAGAACATTGAAAGAAATGTTTTTAATGTTGGGTGACAGGAACATAGTTGTTTGTCGCGAATTGACCAAAAAGTTTGAAGAGGTTATCCCTGTCAGCATCAATCAGGCAATTGAGCATTTCAAGAATACAAAACCTCTGGGTGAATTTACTCTGGTAGTGGATGGAAAAAAGATTTAGATAATTGGATAATCGGGTCAAGAAAAATCAGACCTGAAGGTCTGAGTTACGGTCTGAGTTACGTAACTCAGGACTTTAGTCCTGAAGGTTGTGGATAACTTTTGGTATAATTTCCTTAGCTATAAATGAAAATCATAAAGATAAATTCTAAAAAGCCGGAGCGGAAAAAAATTGAAGATGCCGCAGCAATAGTAAGAAAAGGCGGGGTAATTATATTTCCAACAGATACGGTTTATGGGATTGGAGCAAGTGCTTTCAATTCTCGGGCAGTAAATAGAATATATAAAATAAAGGGAAGAGAAAGAAAGAAACCCTTAATTCTTTTTATCAAATACAAAAAAGACTTGCACAAATTTGTTGCAAAAATTCCAGGAAAGAGTTATAAATTTATTAAAAAATTCTGGCCAGGTCCCTTAACTCTGATTTTTAAATCTTCTAAAAAAGGAACGATAGGTATCCGTATTCCAAAACATCCTGTTCCGCTTGCATTGGTTGGGGCTGCAGGACCGATGGCAACGACAAGTGCGAACATCTCCGGTTATAAAAGCGCAAGGAAAATAGGAAATATTTCAAAGAAATTGTTGAAAAGAGTTGATCTGGTTATAGACGGAGGTTCTGCTTCTGCTGGAAAAGAATCAACCATTCTGGATTTAACCCAGAAACCTTTCAGGGTGTTGCGGGAAGGAGTAGCAAAAATAAATGAAAAAAATATTATTTGTTTGCACTGGAAATAGCTGCCGGAGTCCAATGGCTGAAGGACTGTTAGAAAAAATGTTTGAAGAAAAAGGTATCCAGAATATAGAAGTTTTTTCTGCAGGTATAAATCCAGTTCCTGGTGAGCCACCAGCCAGGGATGCAATAGAGGTTTTGCGAAGAGAAGGAGTTGATATATCAAATCACAGAGGTGCTTATATAACTTACGATTTAATTTCGCAGGCAGATTTAATTCTCGTAATGGGGAAAACCCACAAGGAGAAAATACTTGCCATGGGGCCCCAGGTTAAAGGCAGAATTTTTCTGCTCAGGGAATTTGCCGGTGATTGGACAGAAGATGAAAATCTGGATATAACTGACCCGATAGGACAGCCAATCTCTGTATACGAAAAATGTCTGTTAGAAATTAAGAATGCCCTGAAGAAAGCATTGCCGAAGATTATTGAAATGGTGGAGGAGCCAGATGGAAATAGCAATCGGAAATGACCATGCTGGTTTTAAAATAAAAAACATTATAAAAAAATATTTTGAAGAGAAGGGGATAAGCTATAAAGATTTTGGTTCGAATAATCAAAACTCCGTGGATTACCCGGATTACGCCCTTCCTGTGGCTCTGGCAGTGAGCAGGGGTGAATATGACCGCGGTATTTTAATCTGTGGCACAGGAATAGGTATGTCTCTTGTGGCAAATAAGGTTTGGGGCATCAGAGGAGCAGTTTGCCACAATGTTTGGACAGCGAGAGTGAGTCGCGCTCATAACGATGCAAATGTTTTACTTCTCGGAGGGCGTGTTTTAAAGAATAAAGAAGCTTTGAAAATAGTCCGGGTCTGGCTGAAAACAAAAGCAGAAGGTGGACGCCACAGGCGTCGGGTCAAAAAAATTAAGCAGATAGAGAGGAGATTGAAATGTATGCGATAGTGGAAACCGGTGGGAAACAATATAAGGTAAGCCCAAACCAGTTAATAAGAGTGGAGGATTTGGGAAAAAATAAAGGGGAGATTGTAGAGATGGATAAAGTATTGTTTTATGCGGATAATGGAAATTATCGGGTGGGCAGACCCTACATTGAAAATGCAAAGGTGATTGCTCATGTCACCGAAAGAGATAAGGGCAAAAAAATTCTTATTTTTAAGTATAAACCAAAAAAAGGTTATAGGCGCAGGATGGGACACAGGCAGCAATATACGCAGTTATTGATTAAAGAAATAAAAGTATAAAAGTAAGTGGTGTCAGGTCGACCTGACATCATGGAGGTTAAAACTATGGCACATGTAAAGGGACAGGGAAGTTCAAGAAATGGAAGAGATAGTGCTGGACAGAGATTAGGCTTGAAGGCATTCGGGGGAGAAATTGTAACTGCAGGCAGTATTTTAATGCGCCAGCATGGAACAAAATTTCTGCCCGGGTTTAATGTCGGGATTGGTAAGGATAATACGCTTTTTGCGAAGATGGATGGTGTTGTAAAGTTCCAGAGAATATCTCGCGACAAACAGAAGATTGATGTCCGACCACAATAGAAATCTATAAAAAATTGAAAGTCTGACCTCCTATGTTTATTGATGAAGCAAAGATATTTGTGAAAGCAGGAGATGGTGGAAATGGCTGCATTAGCTTTCGCCGTGAAAAAAATGTTCCCAGAGGCGGTCCTAATGGAGGAGACGCAGGTAATGGCGGGAATGTAATAATTGAAGCGAGTTCTAATCTTGCTACACTAATAGATTTCCAGTTCAAGTCCCACTTTAAATCTCAGCGTGGCGAACATGGCAGAGGAAGCAATGAACAGGGCAAAAACGGTGAAGACCTTGTAATAAAAGTGCCGCCAGGAACGGTAGTAAAAAAAGTCAAAGAGAAAAAAAATATAGCGGTCCGATTTGAAGAAATAGTTATAGCGGATTTGGTGGAGTCGGGACAGTTCATAATTGTAGCGAAGGCAGGCAAAGGCGGAAGAGGTAATGCCGCTTTCAAAAGTGCTATCAATCGTGCACCGATGAATGCAGAAAAGGGTGAAAGCGGAGAAGAAGTCATTCTGAAACTTGAATTGAAACTAATCGCTGATGTAGGATTTATTGGTTATCCAAATGCCGGCAAATCCACCCTTCTTTCAAAACTTTCAAATGCCCATCCAAAGGTTGCTCCTTATCCGTTTACTACACTTGAACCGTACCTTGGAGTTATGGAAGTCGAATCGAGAAATTTCATCCTCGCTGATTTACCAGGTTTGATTGAAGGAGCACACGAGGGAAAGGGTCTGGGAGATAAATTCCTGCGCCATGCAGAACGAACAAAAGCAATTCTTCATATTGTGGATTTAAGCGGATATGAAGGCAGGGACCCAGTAAAAAATTTCCAGATAATTAATGGTGAAATGGAATCGTACAATCCTGATTTTAAAAATAAATTGCAACTTGTTGTTGCAAACAAAATTGATATGGATGAAGCAAAGAAAAATCTTGATGTTTTCGAAAAAGAACTCACAAAGGACGGATACGCGGTGGTTCCGGTTTCAGGAATTACCGGTGAGGGACTTGATGAGTTAAAGAAGAGGATTTATGCGGCATTTAAAAAGAATTGTAATCAAGATAGGTAGCTCGGTTATCCTTAAAAAATCTGGAGAGCTGAATCGCGAATGCTTAGAATCCCTCGTCATACAGATTGCAGAAATTCACAGGGATGGGGAAGTTATAATTGTTTCATCTGGTGCTATCGGAATTGGAAAAACTATACTCAGAGTGAATGAACCCATTGACCTCTCAGAAAAACAGGCACTTGCTGCTGTGGGACAGGCACGGCTTATGCAGATTTATGAAAGTTTTTTTTCTAAATTTGGCATAAGGGTTGGACAGGTTCTTTTAACGCGTGAAGATTTACAGGGCAGGAAAAGATATTTGAATGCCCGCAATACTTTACTTAAGCTTCTTGAACATAAAGTTATTCCTGTAATTAACGAGAACGATACTGTTGCTGTTGAAGAAATAAAGTTTGGTGACAATGACACTCTCTCTGCTCTTATTGCTTCCAAAATGGACGCTGATTTATTGATTATCCTTTCAGATGTTGGGGGGGTTTATAAAAATTATGAAAAGCGAGAGACAGGTGTTATTAGAGAGGTGAATGTAAAAACTATCAAAAGGATTTCCATAGCCACAAAATCAGCATCAGCATTTGGAATAGGTGGAATTACTACAAAAATTGAAGCAGCTAAAATTATGATGGCAAGTGGTATTCCAATGGTGGTTGCACACGGGCACCAGAGAAGTGTTATAAGAGAACTCATAAAAGAATTTGAAAGAGAGAAAGAAACCGGAACATGGTTTATTCCAGAGAAAAAAATATCTGGCAAAAAGCGCTGGATTGCTTTCAGCGCAGAGGTCAAAGGAGCTATTATAGTTGACGTGGGTGCAGCGAAGGCACTCAAAGAAAGTAGAAAAAGTCTTCTGCCATCGGGCGTTAAAAAAGTGGAAGGAGATTTTGAATCAGGAGATGTAGCTCAGGTTGTAAATACTTCAGGACAGGAAATTGCAAAAGGTCTTGTGTATTACTCTTCTGATGAAATTAGAAAAATAGCAGGAAAAAAAACCAGCGAGATTGCCTCAATTCTTGGACATAAAGATTACGATGAAGTAATCCACCGCGACAATATGGTGATTCTATAGTTACTAACATACTGAATGTCTTAATAAAAATTTTAAATGGAGGTGATTCAAAATGAAGTTTTATATAGTCCTTGAACCGGCAGAAGAAGGGGGTTTCAATGTTTCCGTGCCGGGGTTAGATGGATGTTTTACTCAGGGAGATACGGAAGAAGAAGCTTTAAAAAATGCAAAAGAAGCAATTTTGTGCTACCTTGAAGGATTGGAGAAAGTGAATGAAATAAAGTTAAAACCAGGTGTAATTCTAAAAGAGTTAGATGTAGTAGGGGTCTAAATAAATGAGTAAAACATTTTCAGGAAAAGAGATGGTGAGAGCATTAAGAAGAATTGGTTTTGTCGTAGACCATCAAAGAGGAAGTCATATATTTATGCACAATCTGGAGAAAAATATTTCTGTGATAGTTCCTTTTCATAAAGAGTTAAAGAAAGGAACTTTACATAATATTTTGAAAAAAGTTGACATTACGATAGAAGAATTACAGAAATTGGTATAATAAAAATGGAAAAGCATATTTATACTGTTACTGAATTGACCACCCAGATTCGGAATATTGTGGAAGGGAATTTTTCTGATGTATTGGTGGAAGGGGAAATTTCCAATTTCAAGTCTTATCCTTCAGGTCATATGTATTTTGATTTAAAGGATGAGAACGCTGTTCTTCCTGCGGTGATGTTTAACGCAAAAAACAGACTTAGATTTGAACCTGAAAATGGAATGAAAGTAATAGCCAATGGAAGAGCAAGTATTTATCCGAAATCTGGCAAATATCAATTAATCGTAGAGTCCATTGAACCAGCAGGAAAAGGAGCACTATATTTAGCATTTGAACAATTAAAAGATAATCTCAAAAAAGAAGGGCTCTTTGACGCTGAGCACAAAAAACCCATTCCTCCATTTCCTGAAAAAATAGGTATTGTAACTTCTATAAAGGGCGCGGCAATAAGGGATATACTGCGCACTATAACAGAACGTTTTCCTGTACCACTTATTATTATAAATTCTGTGCAGGTGCAGGGCGAAACTGCAGCAAGAGAAATTGCCTGCGCTATAAATGAATTTAATGAACTGGATGAAGAAATTCGTCCTGATGTGTTAATTGTCGGAAGGGGTGGTGGTTCCATTGAGGATCTCTGGGCTTTCAATGAGGAAGTTGTTGCCCGTGCAATATATGATTCCCGGATTCCGATAATAAGTGCAGTTGGACACGAAACAGATTTTACCATAAGTGATTTTGTTGCTGATGTGAGAGCGCTTACTCCTACTGATGCAGGAAAGCGTGTTGTAGCCAAGAGTAAAAGAGAACTGTTTGATGACCTGGAAAAGGGATGGATGATAAGACTTGAAAGTGCAATGGAGCATGCACTGGAAAATCGCATGAGCCAGTTAAATGGTTTTTTGTCATTATTGCGCACTCTTCATCCAAAGAGCCGCATAGAATTCTATCAGCAACAACTTGACAGTTTGACTTCAGGTCTTCAGGATTTTTTTACTCATTATATCAGTCTGAAGAATGAAGAAGTAAAAAATCTGTGTGGAAAACTTCTTGTTTTGAATCCTGAAGCAATACTTGAGCGCGGTTACAGCGTCACCTTTTTATTGCCTGAACACGAAATCATAAGAGATGCCGAAAAAGTAAAGAAGGATGACGAGTTGGAAATTAAAGTAAAGAAGGGAATAATACAGGCTCGCGTTAATTAAAAAGACTTGTAATGAGGAGAAATTAAATGAAAGAGTTTAAATTTGAAGAGGCAATGAAAAAATTGGAGGAAATTGTTCAAAAACTTGAGGACGGAAACCTGCCCCTGGAAAAGTTACTGGAATTGTTTGAAGAAGGGATGAAGTTATCTAAATTCTGCTCAAAGAAACTTGAAGAGGCGCAAACTAAAATTAAAGTTTTGACAAAGACTGCTGAGGGAAAAGTCGAATTGAAGCCGCTGAAAGAAGAAAAGGAAGAAGCGAACGAAAAAGAGGAAGAAGAGGGAAAGGACAAAAATACATTGTTTTGAACAATAAGAAAATGATAGAGAAAATTAATGAACCAAAAGATTTGAAAAATCTGGGTATAAAAGAACTTGAGGTTCTGGCACAGGAAATAAGGGAAGAGATTATCGATGTTGTCTCTCGCACAGGAGGACATTTGTCCTCTAACCTGGGCGCTGTTGAACTGACGCTTGCACTTCACTATGTTCTGGATGCACCACAGGATAAAATCATCTGGGATGTGGGGCATCAGTCATATACACACAAGATTATTACTGGACGAAAAGATAAATTTCATACACTTCGCCAATATAAGGGTTTGAGTGGATTTCCCAAAAGAGAAGAAAGTATGTACGATGTTTTTGATTCCGGACATTCAAGCACTTCAATCTCAGCTGCTCTGGGAATTGCCTGTGCCAGAGATTTAAAAAAAGAAAGTTATGAGATAGTTGCGGTTATAGGTGATGGTTCCCTGACAAGTGGCGTGGCTTTTGAAGGTTTAAATCAGGCAGGAGGATTAAAGAAAAATTTAATTGTGATTCTCAATGATAATGAGATGTCCATTTCCAAAAATGTCGGCGGGCTTTCTCATTATCTCAACAGACTTATTACCTTACCAGAGTATAATAAACTCCGCGAGGAAATAAGGGAATTAGTAAAAGACATTCCGTTTGTTGGCTCAAAAATGGTTGAACTCGGTAAAAAACTTGAGGGAGGACTTAAGGGAATAATTGTTCCAGGGACACTTTTTGAGGAAATGGGTTTCAGATACTTCGGGCCAATTGATGGACATAATTTGCAGGAACTTATTGATACTTTCAAAAAAGTTAAGGAAATTAAAGGTCCGCGTCTTATACATACAGTGACTAAAAAAGGCAAGGGTTATAAGTTTGCTGAGGATAATCCTTCATTTTTCCATAGTGCTCCTCCATTTATTACGCAGACCGGAATAGCCAAAAGTCCACAGGATTCCATACCTTCCTTTACGAGGATTTTCAGTGATACCCTGATAGAGATAGCGCAGCAGGATAAAAATTTTGTTGCTATTACTGCGGCGATGTCAATCGGGACAGGGCTTGTTAACTTTGCAAGAAAATTTCCTGACCGTTTCTTCGACGCTGGAATTGCAGAAGAACATGCAATTGTTTTCGCTGCAGGATTATCCCTTCAAGGTTTTAGACCTGTTGTTGCAATATATTCCACATTTCTACAGCGTGCATATGACCAGATTCATGATATATGCTTGCAGAACTTGCCAGTGGTAATTGTAATCGGGCATGCCGGGATAGTAGGTGAAGATGGTCCAACTCATCATGGCACGTTTGATATATCGTATCTTCGCCATCTTCCAAATCTGGTATTTATGGCTCCTGAAGATGAGGGTGAATTAAGACATATGCTGAAAACTGCGTGTGAATATCCAGGACCAGTAGCCTTACGTTATCCAAAAGGATTGGGTGCAGGAGCCAATTTAAACGAGTCCTTGAGGAAAATAGAAATAGGGAAGGCACAGGTATTAAGAGAAGGTAAGGATATAGCAATAATTGCCATCGGGTCAATGGTCCAGCCGAGCATTGAAGCTGCAAGGAACCTGGAAAAAGAAGGAGTAGATGCTGCAGTGATAAATGCGCGGTTTATCAAACCTCTGGATAAAAATTTAATTCTAAATCTGGCTGATAAAATTTCAAAATTTATTACAGTAGAAGAGAATTCTCTGGAAGGTGGATTTGGTTCTGCAGTTATGGAACTTTTTGAAAAAGAAGATTTAATGGGAAAAATTATGCTCAAGCGAATTGGGTTGCCAGATAGGTTTATAGAGCATGGTTCGCGCAAAATCCTTTTGAAAGAATGTGGTCTGGATACTTGTGGGATTGTTAAAACAATAAAAAACTGGGTGAGGAAAAAATGAGGGTGCCGATTACTTATGGACTATTTTTGCTTTTATATATCTTTGGCTCGAGAATTATTTTTATTCCTGCAGGAATGGCTTTCGGAATCGGCAAATATGTAATTTTATTTCTTGTATTTTTTCTGGATATATTGCAGATTCCATTTTATTTTTATATTTATGAAAAGGGAGCCTCAAAGATAAAATTTTTGTCAAAAATGGAGAGCTCTAAACTGTTAAGGTTTGCTCAGTCACTTGGAAGTTTCGGGGTAGTATTGGTTGCGGCTATGCCTGCATTTGGTGGTGGAATGTGGTCCTCAGTGCTAATTTCATTTCTATTAGGACTTGACCGCAAAAAGAGTATTTTATTACTTGCACTGGGAAGCTTATTAGGATGTATGGGGGTGGTTTTTGGTATTGACGGATTAATTCATCTGTTTAAAGTTTAGTAAGAATCTCAGTCTTTGAAGGAGTTGTTAGATGTTGAGGTCTGACCCTCTATTTATTGGTATTGACGTGGGTTCGGTGAGTGTAAATCTCGTTGTCCTCTCTTCCAGAGAGCCTACTTTCGGCAATAAAGGAAAAGAAGTTTTAAAAGAATATTATGTGAGGATTGAAGGTGAACCATTATTAAAGACTTATGAAACCCTGAAAGATGTACTGTCCCTTTAC
>Ga0210051_1003531_pt1 | contig 15499 bp, 17 predicted proteins | sample CryGey092014_all_FD_185464 | JGI IMG/M metagenome (GOLD analysis project Ga0210051, IMG submission 185464) | Groundwater microbial communities from aquifer - Crystal Geyser CG23_combo_of_CG06-09_8/20/14_all (SPAdes) (version 2) | ecosystem: Environmental > Aquatic > Deep subsurface > Groundwater...
GGAATAACGTCCCCTGCTCTTTCAATAACCACAGTATCTCCTGTCTTTACGCCCAATCTTTCAAGCTCATCTTCATTGTGCAAAGTAGCTCTCGTAATAGTGGCGCCCTCTATTCTGACCGGCTCCAGTATTGCCACTGGGGTAACCGCGCCAGTCCTGCCGACTTGCACTTTTATGTCAACAACTTTGGTAGTCGCTTGCTTCGCCAAAAACTTAAAAGCCCTTATGGCGCGGGGGCTTTTCCCGGCAACCTCCAATCTGTCAAAAAGCTGATTATCATTGACCAAAACCACTATGCCATCAACCTGGAATGGCAATTTATCCCTGTTCTTTTGGGTTTCCCGCCAAAAGTCAATAATTTCCCCCAAATTCTTGCAAATTTTTCCTTTTTGTGTTCTAAATCCTAAATCATCTAAAATATCATGTTCTTGCGAATGATAGGCAATTCCTATATCGGAAACACTATCGGATGACATATCGAATACTAAATCATAGGCCAAAAACTTCAAATCGCGAGAGCCAGCTAATTCAGGATCGAGTTGCCTAATTGACCCTGCTGCCAGATTTCTCGGATTAGCATAAGCGCTTTCTCCATTTTTTATCCTCTCTCTGTTAATTTTGTTAAAAGAGTCCTTTTCCATATAAACCTCCCCTCTCACTTCTATCCTTCCGCCCTTTATTGTCCCTTCCAGCCGAGCCTCGTTGGATTTATCTGCAATGGGCTGATGAATTTCTATTTTCAGCGGGATGCTTTCAATGGTTTTTATATTCTGCGTGACATCTTCTCCAATTTTACCATCCCCTCTGGTAGCTCCTGTCTTTAGAATCCCTTTGTCATATATTAAAGTGATGGCGAATCCGTCAATTTTTAGTTCACAAAAATAATCAAATTCTGCGGACGGCTGCAGTTTTTTTAAGTATCTTTCCCATGCCTCCAAATCCTCTTTAGTAAAAATATCGTCAATGGAAAGCAGAGGAACCCGATGCTCTACTTTCTCAAACTTGTCCAGCGGTTTACCCCCGACTCGTTGGCTCGGGGAATCCGGAGTAATCAAGTCCGGATACTGCTTCTCTAATTTAACTAACTCATCTTTCAAAGAATCAACAGCAGGGTCAGGAATTTCCTGCCTATCCAGGACATGATACAAATAACGGTGATGGTTAATCACCTTTTTGAGCTTTTCTATCCTCTGTTTTGCGGATTCTTTATTCATCTGGTTATTCTCTTCTGATAATTCTAATCTATCCGTCCGCCTCCACCGCCCTTTTAACTGAATTATAAATGCCTATGGACTTGATGCAATAGTATTGCCCTTTGCCAGTGCAAAGAAAGGGGCTGTCCGCAGGAATGCCGGGCAATGTTCCGCCAGCCGGCTGGGCAACCCAAACCTCATAAGTATATATCCCGCTGCCTAAAGACACCGGGCCGTAATGACTAATATAGTTGGCATTATAAAGGTCATACAACGCTGTTTCTATGCCTGTGTCAGCGGCATAAAATGCCACAACAGAATCCCCCATTCCTTTAATTGTTCTAATTTGAGTTAAAACTATAGAACTAATGCTGAAAATCGCTGCCAATAAAATAGACATTATTATGATTGCGAAGTATAGGGTAGCCCCTTTTTGAGAATTCTTAACCATTGATTATTAATCACTAATCATTAATCATTATTAAGATTATCTAATATCCGGATTTCTTTGGGAAACACTGGTCTGCAACTGAAGCGCCTGGCTGTTTACGCTGTCTGCCGCCAAATAAACAGTCACGAACGGCTGAAGATTGTCTGATTCAGTTTCATTAACAATCTCAAAACTTAAAGCCAATATATTGATGTTAGAAGAGGTCAGGTCAATATCCTCTGTGCCTGTATCGTACTTAATCTTCCCGCCTTGCAGGGAAAACTCCTGGCAAGCGCTTTCCTGAAGGGCATTGATAAATTTAAGGCCGCCCCCGCTTGTCAACTGATAATTAGCGCCGGCTAGAATACATGAGCCGGAAACGTCTTTTTCCGCCATTCTCAAGGCGCGAGTCATATATTCCATAACATAGCTCAACTCTCCTAAAACCTCCTTGGATGCCAAGACGCTTCTTTCCACTCTAAGAGAAGCAATAAAAACCCCGGAAATGACTATTATCAGGGTGCTGAATATCCCTGTCACAATCATAATCTCTACCAAAGTAAACCCATTCTCTCTTTTGTCTTTGTGTTCTTTGTTCTGCATCTTATTTTTTTGTTTTTTGTTTTACGTTTTGTGTTTTTAGTTTGACCGACCCGCCCCGGGCGGGGAAAGGAACTTACCACCAATTATATAGATGCTGAAGAAGAGAAATGCCGTGATATCCCCCTCCTCTCTTTTTCCAGTAAACAGTAATGGTCGCATCCAATTGGTCGGCATTCGGCGATTCTATATGGATTAATCTCTTGAACCGACTGTCTTCCCCTGCGCTATAGCTGTAAAAACCAGAAGCAGATTTTTTCAGAAACCGAAGGTCGTCCGGCCCGCAGCCGGGACTGCATATCAGCTGACTCAACAAGGGGTCCATCGTTTGCAGGTCTGTATATTGAATCTCGAAATCTCCGGCGCTCAATCCCTCGCTCCAAGGGGTAGCGGCAGAAACATAGTTATATTCTAAAAAATTCGTATCTCTGATGTTTTTTAATATCTCTACGCCTTCTTGGGCCAATAAAGCGGCCGTAAAGCGGGAATTGGAATAATCAATGGCAACAATCCCCTGTTGGACAGCTATAAACGCGCCCACTATGCCAACACTTACCACAAAAATGGTAATCAACATCTCTATCAAAGTAAAGCCATTTTGGTTGGGAGATTGACTGCCAATCATTGATTACTGATTACTAATAAGGCCTGCTTTGTTCACTGAAACAACTTTTGATTTAGAAGGGTCGCCCTCTATTGATATGGCTATGTCCACCTCGCCGACAACAGCGCCCCTTTGCAGATAAACATTTGGCGACGGCGGAACAAATGTAATGTTAACCGGCCCAGATGGAGAAAGGGCGCTTATTGTTAATCCCTTTTCCAAGCTTATGGTCTCAACATCTTCAGAGCCGTCTGTTTTTCTGTTTTTACTCGCGTCTATGTCGGCAAATAAAATGTAGTTTGAGGGGCTTGCCGTATCAAAATAAACGCCGTATCCCCCGGCAGGCACATCTCCGCTGGAGTGTTGTTGGGCTGACATTGCCATTTCCCTGGCTTTTTCTATTTCAGACGCAACCCGGAAAACAGACCTCTGCAAAGCAAGCTCCTGGCCCCTCGGTCTATAAGCCAAAAAACTGACAGCCAGCAGGATGCCTATTACTGCTGTGGTTATTAAGACCTCAACCAAGCTCATCCCATTTTCTCTATTGCCTTCTTGGTGAAAGCCATCCCTCATTGATAGTTAATTGCGATTATTAATCATTAATAAATAATCAATAATCACTAATCAATAATAAATAATCACTTATCAGAAAATCAGCGAGAAATACCAATTAATCAATCCTTGCCCCCAAAAAAGGGCAATTAATGTCCCTGTCGCCAAAAACGGGGCGAAAGGGATTTCGCTTTTCAGTTTTTTCTCTGAAAAAACCATTAAACCTACCCCCATTATACCACCGATGAGAAAACTTAAAAACAGAGATAGAATTATTCCGGGCCATCCCAAAATCAGCCCCGGGAGAATAGCAAGTTTAACATCAGCGAAGCCAATCCATTTTCCGCGCGAAATTAAATATATAATGCCGAAAAAGCCGGCAGCGCCGAGAGCAGAGAACAAATAATTAGTTATTGATAATTGATTATTTAACAGCAACGCGCCTGCCGTCCTATAAATCAAAGAAATGATAATCGCTGGAATCAAAATCTTGTCTAAAATTATGAAGTGCTTCAGGTCGTAGACAAAAATAACGACAAGGAAACAGATAATTAATAAATAATAAATAAGGTTTAAAAATTGAAAATTGAAAATTGAAAATTCATTGAAAATTGGGAATTGAAAATTGAAAATTAATAGAAACAATAATCCTGTTATTGTTTCTATTATTGGATACTGCCAAGATATGGGTTTCCGGCAATAGCGGCACCGTCGCCTTAAAAAAATAAAACTCAACAAAGGAATCAGGTCATACCAGGCCAAGGGATGCTTGCATCTGGGACAATGCGACCGACCTTGCAAAAAACTTTCTCTTTTTTCCAAACGATAAATCACGCAATTCAAAAACGAGCCCACCATAAGACCAAATATGAAAATAAGAAAATAGAATATAACCATCAACCGATTATGTCTTAACAATTAACCCGCCCGGGACGGGCAGGCGATTAGTCCCTCTTCAGCCAAGAGACCTCCTCAAAAATCAGAGGAGGTCTCTTGGCTCAATCTAAGTTTATAACTTTTATTCGCAGGCAATATTGCTCGCGGTGCAGGCATTGCTGGCGGACTTTGTATTGTTTCCCTGGTCATCGATGCAGAAATATTTAGTCACACTGCCTGTAAGTCGAGCGGTTACGCAGTAGCTGTAGCGGGAAGCATAACAGCTAACCACCTCTCCTCCGTATTTTTCAATATCATCATTCAACGTAATAAATATGTCGCTATAGCTCTCATTCAGGACTCCTGACCAGCACAGCGACTCGTATCCGCTTGCCTCCTGAATATACATATCTTCGGCTATCTTCCTGATTTGCGTGACACTAGTGACGATTTTAGTGCTTCTCGCCCGGTCAGACGCCTCTCTCAAGGAAACAATGACAATGGTCGCCAAAATGCCGATAATGGCCACTACTATAAGCAGTTCAACGATGGTAAACCCTTCTCTTTTTTTGAACAAGTCCTTCATAAGAAATAACAACGATTAATTACTGGCAATTTATGGCGCCGACAACGCAATCGGAAGCGGTGGCGTCATCTCTGACTAACCCGTTACTGTCAACGCAGAAATAGGTGGTAGTGGCAGGAGCAATCAATTTAGCGCTTACACAATAAGCCGTAGCGTCTGCCTGGCAATTCATATCCAAGGTTCCCTGCATGTCCGCGATATCATTTTCCAGCGCGGCAAGCTGACTGCCATAAGTGGCGTGTAGCTCGTTGAGCGTGTCTGAAGCGCATAAATTGGCATATGTTGATTCGTCCGCCCAAATTAACTCTGCTTGGATTCTGGTTTGATTGACGCTTGACTTGATTCTCGCGTCATTTGCTCTTGCCGGAGCGCCCCTCAAAGAAACCAAAACAATAGCGGCCAAAATGCCGATAATGGCGATAACCACCAAAAGTTCAATTAAAGTAAATCCTTTTTTTGATTTCATAACCTTTTTAGATTTTAAGTTTTTACTCTTGCGACCTTTTCCCCCATCAATCCTGCGTTACTACGCAGGATTGGTGGGGGATTTTATCCCATCCATTAATTTATCCTGCAATAGTATTGCAAATTGGCAGGGAACTTATGTTTATTTGTCTATTTATTGTATACCAAAAAGCAAGTCCTATCAACCAAAGGTGTGAATAACTAAAAACCGAAAGAAGACACCCCCTTATAAACAGGAACGATAATGGAAATCATCAATAAGGCAACCAACCCTCCCAAAACCACTATTAAAACCGGCTCAATGATATCAACCAAGGCATCAATGTTTCTATTGACCTCTGATTCATAGAAGTTGGCGACATTCATTAATGACTCATCCAGTCGGCCGGTTCTTTCTCCAACCCTAATCATTTGGGTTACTAAGCCCGGGATGTCCTTGGAATACTTCTCTAAAACCGAGCTCATCAATTCTCCTCTCCTGACTCCTTCTTGGGTCTCCAGCACTATTTTTTGGTATGTCTTATTGCCCGTTGTTCCGCTTACAATATCCAATGCTTGAGTAATCGGCAAACCGGCTAAAATCAGGGTGGAAAGATTTTCTGTAAATCTTGTTAAATAAACTTTTCGGATGGTTTTTCCTAAAATGGGTATTTTTAATGCGATTCGTCCCATCAACTCTCTCCCCTCGTCTGTTTTAAAATATCTCCGTATTAAAACCACCATGAAAACAATTCCTATCAAAAAAGCCCACCACCATGTTCTCATTGCGTCTCCGAGGCCGAGAACTGCCCGCGTCAAAAAGGGCAGCTCTACTTCCAGAGATGATAAAGTGTCCTCAAAAGGCGGCAAAACCATAAAAATTGCCAACCCGCCTATGCCCAAGAATACCAATAATATAAAAGCCGGGTAAGTCATTCCGCTTTTAATTTTGCTGATTAAATTATATTCCCTTTCCAAATGCTGGGCTAAATAGTTTAAGCTCTCTGACAATTTTCCCGAGGCCTCCCCGGCTTTGATAATGTTAATGAAAAAATTTGAAAAAACTCTCGGGAACTTTGCCAAGGCCTCGGAAAAATATACGCCCCCCTCAACATCCGCTGATATCTCTATAACCTGCTCCCGGAACACTGATTTGGCGGTCTGTTCGGCTAACGCTCTCAGCGACTCTACCAACCCTACTCCCGACTTAAGCATCAGGGCAAGCTCTCGGCAAAACATCATAATGTCCTTCCTCCCCGCCCTGTTCAATAAATCGATCTGGCGGAAATAAAAGGGTCTGGGCGCCAACTCCTCTAAGTGGGTAACGTAAAGACCCTCTTTTTGCAAAAGAGAGACCGCTTCCTTGCGGGACGCCACTTCTATCACCCCAACTTGCACTAACCCATTTTTTGTTCTCGCTTGATAATTAAACTGCATTGATTTAGTTTTAGTTATTAATGAAAGGTTTAATTTCAAGGTTCTGCGAGCGAAGCGAGCAGGTTCTTCTAATTAAACTGCATTGGTTATAACAATTAATGAACGCTCGACTTATATCATTTATATATAATAGCAAATTTATCAGTAACCCCCTAACAGAGACCTTAAGCCATCGGGATTGATGGTAAATTTGAATGCCGACTCCCGGGAAATCTCCTTGTTTTGGACTAAGATGGCCAAAGATTTATTCAAAGAAATCATTCCTTCTTCTGACGACGTCTCTATTACTATCGGAATTTCGTGAATTTTCCCCTCCCGAATCAGATTGGCTATCGCCGGATTATTAAAAATGATTTCCGTGGCTGGCGCCAATCCCCCTTTTATGCGGGGAACAAGCCGCTGAGAAACAATGCCCAATAAAGACCCGGATAATTGAGCCCGAATCTGTTTTTGCCTGTTGTCTTCAAAGCTGTCAACTATCCTGTGTATTGTCTGGGCGGCAGAATTAGTATGCAGGGTGGCAAATACCAAGTGCCCGGTTTCGGCCGCAGAAAGAGCGATGGCAATTGTTTCCGGGTCGCGCATTTCCCCAAGCATTATAACATCCGGGTCTTGGCGGAAAGTGGAACGCAGGGCTCTGGCAAAAGACAGGGTATCGCTGAAAACTTCTCTCTGGTCAACTATGGCCAAATCATCCTCAAAAACGTATTCAATCGGGTCTTCTATGGTAATAATATGACAGCTGCGGGAATGATTTATCGCGTCTATTAAGGCGGCCAAAGTGGTTGACTTTCCCTGGCTGGAGGGGCCGGTTATCAGGACAAACCCCTGGTGGGCTTGGCTGAACAGGTTAAGAACCGGCGGAAGATTAAGCTCTTTTATGGTTAAAATGTTGCGGCATAAAAAGCGAAGCGCGCAGCTTACCTTCCCTTGCTGGAAATAGGCATTCCCCCTGAATCTTCCCTGGTCCCCCAAATCATAAGAAAAATCTATTTCTCTCTCTCTTAAAAATTTATCAAATCTCTCCTGCGAATAATCCTGGGATAATAAAATTTTTATCAAAGAAACAATATCGTCTGATTTAAGCTCTGCCTCTTTGTCAAGCGGAACCAATTTGCTGGCTACCCGGAAAATAGGGCTCTTGGATGAGGAAAGGTGGATATCAGAAGCGCCTTTTCTAATGGCAAGGGACAATAAATCGTCTAAAAACTTTTTGTGGTCTTTTGTCATTTTTATTGCTAAAAAATCTTTTTTATTTCCTTATTCCTCGGAAGTGCTCCTGACAACCTCCTCAATAGAGGTAACGCCCTTCAGGGCTTTTAATATCCCGTCCTGCCTCATTGTTATCATACCTTGATTTTTCGCTTCGGCAAGCACTCTTTTCTCGGTCGGTTCGCTGATAACAATATCGCCCAGCTCTTTGGTCATCTCTAAAATCTCAAATATGCCGACTCTCCCGCTATAACCGCTCTCCCCGCATCGGCTGCATCCAACCGGCTCCCAAATCTGGGCATTGCCCCCGCTCCCGAACTCTTCCTTCGCCCAATCCGGCAAATCTTTCAACTCTTCAGTTATCAATTCTTTAATCTTCCCGCTTGCCGCCACCTTTTTCCTGCAGTGCGGACAAAGCCGCCTGACTAACCTTTGAGCGATAATAACGTTTATGCTTGATGGCAATAAAAATGCCCTGACGCCTAAATCAATCATCCTCGGGACTGCGCCCAAAGCATTATTGGTATGAATAGTGGAAAGAACCAGATGTCCGGTAAGAGCTGCGTGGGTGGCTAATTCCGCTGTCTCATTGTCGCGGATTTCCCCGACCATAATAATATCCGGGTCCTGCCTTAAAACATGCCTTAAGCCGGTGGCAAAAGTGTACTCAATTTCCGGCTTAATCTGCGATTGGCTTACGCCATTGATAAAATACTCCACCGGATCCTCCAAGGTGACGATATTGACCCCTTCTTTGTTAACCGAGTCCAGAATAACATAAAGAGTTGTGGTTTTGCCGGAGCCGGTAGGGCCAGTGGACAATATCATCCCATAGGGCCTTTTCGCCGCTTTCTTCAAAATCTCCAGATTCCTGCCTGTCAGTCCCAGCTCTTCAAAAGTGGAAACCCTTAAATCCGGATTAAGAACCCTCATCACCACCTTTTCTCCGAGGATGGTTGGAAAGGTGGAAACCCTGAAGTCAATATTTTTGTTATCCATGCTTACAGAAAAGCGGCCGTCTTGGGGAATGCGCGTTTCATCTATTTTTAATTTGGAAATAATCTTTATCCTCGCCACTATGGAAGGATGAACCTCCTTCGGGAGGAACAGACTGGGATGCAGAATGCCGTCTAAGCGAAACCTGACTCTGCTTTTATCAGGCGTTGGCTCTATATGAATATCCGAGGCCTTGCCCTCCACGGCATGTTTTAAGATGACGGCAACGGTTTTGCTTATTGGGGCCTCGCTTCTTTTCTGAATCATTCCCTCTGTTGTCTTTGACGCCGATTCCTGCGGCCCTGTCCCGGGTTGGAGTTGTCTCTCCAATTCTTGAAGCGCGGTCTTAACTTCTCTCCCAAGGTCTTGATATTTTTTTAAGAAATTTTGAAAACCGCTTAAGGTTATCAGCCCCACCCTGTAATTGAAGCCCCTCTTGCGAGCCAGGAAATTCAAGGCCTCTTGGGCCTTCAAATCCTCCGGATAAACCATTGCCACCTCAAGCATATTCTGTTTCTTCCCCAACGGCGCCATTTTGTAATGCTCGGCAGAATCCTGCGGCACAAGCTCTAAGACATCGGCCGGGACATCTTGAAGAGTAATCTCTTTCAGGGGTATGCCTAAGGCCTCGCTTTTTATCCGGAACAACTTGTCTTCCGGAAGCAATTGCTTGCTTAATATAATTTCCTCTACTGTCCGGCCGGAACTCTCGAATTCCTTAGACAAAGAGTCCGCCGTCTTTTTGTCGATGGCCTTTTGCTTTAATAATTGGTTTATTAAATTCATCGTAATAAGAGAGCCACCTCAAGAGTGGACTATGGCGCCGTGTAAATTTTATCTGACAACAAAAGGAATCATCACTTCTCCGTTTGCGGCGGCGGGGCGAAAGGATTGTCTCTCCCTATGCCTTCTGAAGGGGGCGAAATCGGAGAAAAGGCCCGCAAATCATTCCAAATTTCCTCTTCCAATCTTTGGAAATCAATCTTAACCTCTTTGACTTCCGGAACAGAAAAAGCTGATTCCCTGTCAATAAGCCCGCCTCCTTTAATTTTGACCAAGATAAAAATAAGGACAAAAATCAAAACTAGTCCGGCGGCTGCTATATAAACCTCTTTTTTCCTCTTTTGATAAAACACTATGGCCATAAGACAATGTAATTAACCATTAATCAATTATCAATATGAACTGATGCCTGCCCTGATTTTTATTAATGCCGGCTGCCCTTCCGCCACCGGCGCTGTAAAGTTCATTTGCCGGACATTTATCAAGCGGGAGCTTGTCTCAACAGCAAAAAGAAAATTCTTAAATGCGAAGTAAGAACCGGAAAGCTCGGCGCTGAAGAAATGCTTTTTTATCCTTTCCTTGTCATCTCTTGAAGAAACATCTTCCCAGCTGATGCCGTTCAAGCTGATCCCGGACGAAACAGACGCGTCCTGCAAAAACCCGAGCAACGAGGGCGCATCAGGCCCGATAGGCAAAGCGCTGTTGACTTTTGCTACTAATTCAGCCCTTTCAGCCATCTCTTTGTCTGCCACTTTCAACGACTGAATGTATTTATTTTGATTTTCCAGCTGTAATCTTTTCTGGGACAATTGGTTTCTGACTTCGCTGAAATCACGGTACTTCGGCCAAACTAAGAAAACGCCCAAAAGCAGGGATATGATTAGGCTTGTTGCAATAATGATAATAACGTATCTCATTTTATTATTTTTTTACCGCATTCCTGTCGGGCAATACCAGCTCCATAACAAACCTCACCTTCCCTTCTTCTGATAAAGCGACATTAGACAGCTTTACTTCTTGGACAAACGGGTCCTGCTGGAAGGCGAATATCTGCTGGCCTAAGCTGGTAAAATCCCCTGAAATTCCTTGGAGGTTCAATGTCTTATTCTCAAAATTCAACGACATAGCGGTGAAATAGACCTTCGGGTGAACGTAGGCCTCGAGAAAGGCCAAGGCATCAGCCGCTCTTTCCCGCTCTTTCAATAAAACCGCGACATCATCAATTCTTTTTTGAAACCCCAAAACTCTTTGCTGAAGTTCTGTCTGCTCGTCTGTCTGCGACTTTGCCAGCTCGCTCTTTACATCTTCCAAAGAGGCCTCTGCCTTCTTGATTTGGGCGCTGAAAACGAAATAAAGAATAATCATTGCCCCTATCAAAAACAAAGACAACCAAGGCAACATCTTTTTAACCGATGATTTTTGGGGAATGACTTTTCTTGGAATAACCTGAACCATATTATAAGCGATTGAATAAATTCTACTTGTTAAAACCTCTGAGAGCCATGCCTACTGCTATTGTAAGTCCTGAACTGATTTTTTTCAATGCTTCTCCAAGGGTCGGGGGGTAAGAAATGTCTATAAAAGGGTCTGCCAATTCCACCGGCAGGTCTAATTTCTTGGAAAAATAGTCGGCCCCCCCGGCAATCATTGCTCCGCCGCCGGAGATAATGACTTTCCCTATCTTTTCTTTGTCTTCCAAATACAACTCGTCTGCAATGCTCTGAACTTTTTTGAGAATGGCCTCTGCCTGCGGCTTGACAATTTCTTTAATGCCCGGATTCTTGTCTGTAAGCCCATACATTCTTTTGATTGTCTCTGCCTTCATCTTGTCTATCTGCAAAGAATCAGAAAATACTCTGGTAAAATCCTCGCCCGCCACATCAAAACTGTGGGAAACTTTCAACGTCCCCTGGGCCACGATATTGATAGTGGTGCTCCTCTCGCCGATATCCACCAGACACATAACATTACTCCTGTCCTGATATTTTATCAGCGCCCTGATAAGGGCAAACACTTCTGCCTCCAAAGCAATTACCTTGAGCCCGACCGACAGGGCAATATTCTGGTATTGGTTGATAACCTCTTTAGGAACCGCTACTAATAAAATTCTTAATGGAACACGCCCCTCTTCTGACGGCCCTCCCTTGATAAGCTGCCAGTCAAGGATTACTTCTGACAAAGGCAGGGGTATCCGCCTCGGCGCCTCGTATTTGACCGCCTCGGGAATTTCCTCGGCTGACATCGGGGGAAGGTCAAAAGTGGTGAAAAAGGTCGCGTAATCAGGGATGGAAAAGAATGCTTGTTTTGATTTTATGCCCGCCTCTTTCAGCATGGCGGAAAGGGCTTCAGAGATATTGTCTTCAGAAATGGAGAGCATCCCCCTTTCTCTGACCTGAAAATCGCCCTCGCCGAAATAATCAGCACCTAAAATGGCATAATTGGACAGAACGACGGCCTTGGCCCTCTGCAGCTCTACCAATTTGATGGAAGAGGTCCCCACGTCTATCCCCAAAAAACTTTTAGAAAATAAAGCCATTAAAGATTGAGAAATGATATAATATTATTTACGATTGCTTTATCTATTTTACCCCTATTTTATTTTTTTTCATATCCCTCCCCCGGAAAAACAATGTGGAAAACCTTAAAAGAAATTATTTTGAACGCCTTCTGGCCAAGGTCCTGCGTCAATTGCGGAAAAGCGGGACAATGCCTGTGCGAAGATTGCTTTGCGATGATTGATATCTTCCGCGATATCTCGTATGAAAAATTCCTGTATCTTGACGGCCTGCACGCCGCCACTGCCTATAACGACAAAATGGTCAAGGCAATAATCCATCTGTGCAAATACAGCAGAATTAAAGAATTATCCAGAACATTGGCTGATTTAATTATAACTCACTTCAAATTATTAGACAATCAAACCCTGATATCAAACCGCTTGTCTTTCGGCAAACAAAACCTTGGCGGTTTGATTGTTTGCGGCGTGCCGATGCACCGAAGGAAACTGAAAAACAGGGGCTTTAATCAGTCAGAAGAAATTGCCAAACATTTCTCTGAAGAATTCGAGTTGGCATTTATCCCGGACTTGCTTATCAAAACTAAAAAGACCCTGCCCCAGACAGAGCTTGCCAAAGAAGAGAGGATAAAAAATGTTTCCGGCGTTTTTGCCCTTAACCCGCCATTCAAAGAATTCGTCGGGAACAAAGAGGTTTTGCTGATAGACGATGTTTTCACCACCGGCTCAACAATGGAAGAATGCGCCAAGGTCTTAAAACAAAACCACAGCCGCCGGGTCTGGGGCGCAGTCGTGGCCAGAGGATGAAGAGATAAGGCGAGCATAAAATCGTTGGCGGTGTCTGTTTGAAAATATCCGAACGGAACTGGCTGGGCTCGGCGGGCGGAATTCCCCCCACGCCCCCTTTCCGCCCGCCTCGCCAAAAAGCGGAAGCGAAAAGGATGATTTCAAGTTTTTCTAATCTGCCCTTGGCGGTTTGTTCGGCTTTGCCGAGCTTGACGGCAAATTCCTTCTCATTTTATTCGGATATTTCTTTGATGATACTTTTTAATTCCATTATCTCAATGGGGCAATTCTGCCAATCATTTATCCAACAAACTATTATATCGCACTTTTCAATATCGTGCCCATGAGTTCGAAAATCGGAGGCTTTATACTCAAACTCAATACGTTCCTCAACCCAACCCCTGCCATTAAATCTCATTCCTCTAGCATCTGGATACGCTTGTTGTATACCAGCAATCTTTATTCCTAAATCTTCATGTAGTTTACTGAATAAAAATATGACTCCTTGTTCGTTAACCGGTGCGAAAATAATTCCACGAAAATTAATCGGTTCTCCAAACATAAAGATATCTCTACCTTTCTTTGTACTTCTTGTTTGGAAAGTTTTTGCCGGCAAGGAAATTCCTTTTTCAAAATTCAACTTATAGGTTTTGAGTGGCTCTTTAACTTCAAAATTTATGAAATCGCCAGCCCGTGCATTATGTTGACGAAACCAACCAGTCAAACCAAAAATCCTGTTTAGTTTGGGGTTATAAGTTAATTGCACTGGCTCATTTTCATTTTCGAAAATACAAGTTATTTTTACTGAATTATTGCCTTTGGGAAAATGAATTAAATTAACTTTGTTAATAATAGCAAAGCCTAGTTCTACATTAATTTGTGTAATTTTATTTTTAAATTGGCTCATAAATTTTATCCAAAAACCCCTTAACTTTGGAATAATAATTGTTTCTGTCTTTGTTGGTTTATTAAATTCGGGTTATCAATACCAAATTTTTCAATAAAACTTTTAGCAAAAGATTTATAATTGTTTTGATAATCCCTACTTACATGATTAATATAAAACTCCATATCCTCTGAATTTAGATATTTTGCCAAAAGATTTAAATCACCTCCATATTTGATACAATAACCAGCATAAAAGGTATACCCTTCTCTGCCCCAAACAATAAAATTTGGTTTTAGATTCATTGGTGATGTTAATATTTTTTTACCAAATGACGTATCAAGGCCTTGTGATCTTCCGAAAGCATACCACGCGACAGAATTTGGTTTCCCCTTATCTCTATTGTTCAATACTTCCTTAACCGTCCTAAAATATTTATATGTGAGTGGATATTTTTCTTTTAGTTCTTTTTCCTCAACAATAAAATGTCTACCACCCGCTTTTTTATATGGGAAAATTATAAAACGGTTTTGGTCCTCATCGGGATTTTTCAGAACAGATGCTTTAATTATTGGTTTCAAAATTCCTTTTTCAATCTGAAATGTCCTCCCGTCCTTTAACTGAATTTCAGCCAAATTACCTTTAATTATCGGGTTCTTAAAAATATAATAATCATCGGCAAGTGTTGTTAGCCCGACATGAATTTTAGCAATTTGACTAAGAGGAAAACCTCTTTTCTCGATATTATTTAATTTTTTGAGAATATTACTTGAAGTTAAAATCCAATTGTCATTATTTAGACTATCGATATTTACCTCGTCAATATAATTTACATTTTGTCTATCACCCTTAAAAAGAGAAAAAGTATTTTTCCGATGATTTTTGTCTAGAATAGTAATCAAAGAATAGGTGGTCGCATTATCAAATAATTGATTATGCTCAAAATCAATCAATGTTTTTAAAATTTTATTGTATTTAATAAAGTTTCTTAAATTCTCGCCCGCCTTTGTTTTAAGATAAGTGTTTGGAGTGATATAACCAAGTTTTCCATTTTTATTTAGCAAATAATAACCGAGTTCGAAAAAAGTAATAAATATATCTGTTGACCCTTTTTGACATAAATTCCAGTCATTTTGGATTTGCTCCCTTCTTTTAGTCCCTAAGTGCTGTATTCTAATGTAGGGAGGATTACCAATAACAAAATCAAAAGAATTGAAAAATTTATTCACGAAAGATTTATCGAGACTATCTACTTTTAGAATATTCCATTTAACTCCTTTTATATTATATTCACCGGCTATATCGTTGAGAATTGAAATACATTTTTCGATAGCACTCCTGTCTATATCAAACCCAAAAATATTATTTTCCAGTTTTATTTTAATTACATTGTTATCTGCTCCTTTTCTTTTTGCGTCCTCTACAAATCTTTTTACCACTACGCCCAAAAATGCCCCGTCCCCGCAAGCCGGATCAATAATCTTTTTTTGGTAAATATTATTTTTATAATCGAGATTGTCCAAAATTAACTCAACAATCCATTGAGGAGTATAAACAATGCCATTTAATTTTTTTTCGCTAATTTTCATAGTCTAGGAT
>Ga0210051_1003536_pt1 | contig 15487 bp, 11 predicted proteins | sample CryGey092014_all_FD_185464 | JGI IMG/M metagenome (GOLD analysis project Ga0210051, IMG submission 185464) | Groundwater microbial communities from aquifer - Crystal Geyser CG23_combo_of_CG06-09_8/20/14_all (SPAdes) (version 2) | ecosystem: Environmental > Aquatic > Deep subsurface > Groundwater...
TTATGACATGGCCCTTAGCCCTCCATTTTTCAAGATATTTGCCCCATGGTTCTGGTGATAACTGGCAAAACCTTTGGAACTTCTGGTGGTGGAAAAAAGCGCTGATTGACTTGCACCAGAGTCCCTATAGAACCCAATACATGTTTTTCCCCAACGGAACCCCCCTCGTTTTTCATACACACTCTGCGTTCAATCAGATTATATTCCTTCCTGTCAACATACTATTCGGACCAATAGCAGCATACAACTCTGCCATATTGCTTGGTCTCTCCATGGCTGGATGGGGAGCCTATTTATTAGCTCGGGAGCTTACCGGAAACGGACGAGGTGCATTTATCGCAGGATTAATTTTTGCGTTCTTTCCTCACCATATGGAACAGCTTCTTGAGCATCTTAATCTTGCAACAATTCAGTTCTTGCCTCTTATTGCTTTTTACACAATTCGATTATTACGTCTTGGCAAAATGCAAGACGCTCTTTTTTTAGGCATTAGCTTTGGTCTTAATGTGATGGCTTGCCTGCATTACGGGGTGTTCACGCTGCTTTTTATACCGATGATCTTTATGTCAGAACTCCTTCTTAACAACAAGGCAACTCGGCCTAACACCTCTAATCTGTTTATTCGATTCGGAATAGCCGGTGTCGTTGCTGTTCTTGTAATGGCACCATTCGTGTGGCCGCTGATAAGGGACATAGCTACAGGCTCTCCCTATCTTAAGGTCCCTGTTGATAAAGGAATTGATCTTATATTTCTCTTTCTCCCCAGCGATCATCATCCCATTCTCGGTTTGTTTACTGAGGCGTATTATCGCAGCCACCGCGCTTATAAGTCATCCGGTTTTTTGTCGTATGTCGGTTACGTACCTCTCCTTCTCTCCCTTGCTGCCCTGTCCATGGCTCGAAAAGAAAAACAGGTTTTGGCATGGCTATTGATAGGGCTTGGATTTTTGGTTCTTTCCTTCGGAGCTCATCCGTGGGTGGGTGGAAAACAGATCAAAATGGCTTTCCCTTATGTTTTATTAGGATCGGTACCATTGTTGAGGACACTGCGTGTAGCGAATCGCTTCTTTGTAATCAGCATGCTTGCACTCTCTGTTCTCTCGGCCTGGGGTGTGGCACAACTGGTCAGACAGAAATCATGGGTTTTCCCGGCTGCAGTGATTCTAATTATCCTTGAGTACCTCTGGATTCCATTCCCAATCCAGATTGTTGACTTCCCATCGTACTTAAAGACTCTTGCAACCGAGCCCTTGGGGGGGGCAGTTCTTGATATTCCTTTTACGGCCGGTTCGAGCTCTCAGATCAATCTTGCCTACCAGACAGCACACGGAAGACCTATAGCCGACGGATATACCTCCGTTTTGCTTAAGAGTCAAATCACAGCTATCATGAAAGATCCGGTATTGAGCGAGCTCTTTGGACTCAGCCCCAGGATACCGGAACATATAGATGTGGCTCATTTGAGAGCTCTTGGGTTTGTTACGGTAGTTCTTCATAAAAATCGTACCATAGAATTTCTGAGGGAGAAGAGTGAAATGTTGAAAGAAGGAGACTACTACCAACGAAAGGAGTTCACCCCTTCTGAGGGAATGGCTCTGTTTATTTTGGAAGCCATTTCAAAGCAACTTGAAGAACAGGTGGACCAGCCTCACTTTGAAGATGACAATGTGCGTATTTTTCGACTCCGTTAGCTGTTTTATATCGTTCTCCCCCGGACTCCGGGGCTGACCTGTTAGTTAAAAACAATCCCGCCAATAAATAGCTATTTTTAGGGCTTAGATACCTTTTTTATGGGTAAAATGAACGATGATAACGCAAATATTTTTCGCACATTTAAAGAGGATCGGAATTCTCTTGTTCTCGGACAACCTGGTAATGAGTGTTTCCATCTGACTCATGCTCTTCTACTCTCTAAATAATGAAAGATGATAGTGTTTAAGCGTATCCAACATCTGTCTTGCATATATCGGTCTATTATAGTTCAGCATCCTAATAACAGCAAGATTCGTTTCAGGATATGTTACTAAAATGGATACTCTCGCCACCCTTGTAGCATTTCCCAGGCCTACCCCACTCTTCATTCCCGTGAAATAACTAAGAATAATAAAAGGAAGCAAAAATACAAAAAATGCCTGGACAGTATAGTTCTTTCCTGTTCGGAGATTATTCTTTCCGTCGGATTGTCTATGAAAGGCCAAACTTAATAAGACAATATTTGCAATCCACAACAAATTACTAGTCGTAATATATCGTGAGGAAGCGGCTTGTTGAATCCCAAGATCGCCTCTGCCAATAGAAGTTAATACCGCACTACCGATAGCATACAGAGCAAAGCATATATAGGGAATAAGCTGCTCCATAGGTGTGTGACACTTCCGGAGCAGATACAATACAACCAAAACAAAAAGACATATGCCGCTTACTCCTGCGATTGCGGCTCCATTGACATGGAATGCTACGACAGGTGCGCCGAGAGCGACGAAGACATATAGGAGACAGCTCGCTGGATTGCTTAATAAGCCGGAGACGCCTTGCCCTTTTAAAATGTAGCCATAAAAAAAAGAGAATATTGTTATTGCCCCAAAAACGATCCAGAGAATTATATAAATCCATCTTACTTTTGGTTTTGCCGGCAGGAACAACACAGCAATCAGTCCGACCACCCAATATACAAGACCATTGGCAAAGGAATGAGTTGCAATAAACCCGAGTATAATTGCAACAATCACATGTGAGTAGCTTAATCGATTGTTTAAAATGAAGAGGCCAGCAACTACTACAAACAAGTTCAGAAATATTTGAATCTGCATGCCCCATAACCAATTTTCATATTGTGATAACGAGAATATAAACAGCGATAATAATATGGGAGCATCTATCGGTTGTTTTAGTTTCTGCTGACTAAATGTCCGGAATGTCTGCCATAATATCATCACATATATACCACACGACAGAATAATGCTAACGGCAACTTCGTAAGCAATATCCCAATGCGTTTTGACGGCAAGTGAAAGCATAATAATTTTAGGGAATAAAATCCTATGGACATTTTTTTGTACCCATAAATCTTCAAAAGACAAATCACCACGCAAGGACTTTTCTATGAGAGGAACCAGACCCCACTGGTCCGAAAACGGTACGTTAATGTAATGTTGAGACACAAAAAAAACTAAAAAACCAAGAGGCACCAGACCAACAATAACCGCTATCCAGTTCATGTACTTCTCTATCAGCATATAACAAGAATTTTTCATATAAACCGATTTTCGTCTTGTCCCTGATGCTTCAGTAGCATTACGGTCCGCTATAGAGAAAAACGGATACCCCCAACATGAGCAAAATACCAGATCAATCAACCCAGTTGTAGGATAACTTCCGAGGGTCATGCGCTATAATATTGTCAAGCCCAAAGTTGAGTGAGAGAGTTATCCCATTAGTCCTGAACGAGTTCTTGCACCAAAGAATTTCATGGTACGTCCGTCTCTGTAAACTGTTCCTATCCTGTCCGGGGAGTCTCTCCCATTCAGATCTTTACGGCCCACATGGGTATGCGAAATGTTTCGTATTCTTCGAGAATCACTGCTCTATCAGGGCTTAGTGGCCCTATTCGTAAATACGGTAGCATTCGAGTGCCGTATGACGGCCTCATCGGCGTTCCGCTCCTTGCGGTGTACCAGAGGGGTACGCCTCAGTCGCGCGCCTTGATGAGACCGCTCTACGACCCTCTCGGTACGTTACCATATTTACGAACAGGACCACTTACTAAAGAGGGAGAGTGATTGCTCCTACAAATCTTCTCGGCATCTTCTCCCCTGGAGCGACTGAGAGTTTTCTCAGGCAGTTTTCTTGTTCAGTTTTGCCATGACCTCGCGATGAAGCTGCTTGATCCTCAGAAGGTTATCGTATTTTTCCAGATAAGGAGCACCCGTTTTCATGATCCGAAAGGCAACCCTTAAGATCTTGTCTGTAAGCGCGATCAGAAGCTTTTTTTCTTCATAGACGACGCCAACGCCTCAGCCTTATACCAGCGCCCCAGGGGACTGCCGGATGTCTTTGATAAGGTTGGAGAGGGAGAGCTGCACCCGATAGCCGGCAAGCCCCCACTCGCTTCCGATGGATTCATGGGCGAGCTCGTAAAGTCGGGCCAGTTTCTTCTGGGGGGGAAGACCCCTGCTCTAATAGACAGAGCGCCAAGTCCCCGGCCAGGCGGAAAAACTCCCCTTCCACCTCCGGAAAGACCACAGGCAAGATGCTGTTTTTGACCTGCACCGAACACCGGACCTCCTCCCGCATCAGCTTGCATCGGTAACGCAAAAACCGTTTCTCGTCTTCCAAGAACCCCGCACGTCTCGGATAATATAAGAACTTCCCCTGGCACAGCAGATCGGCAATAGCCTCCGCATCCAGGATGTCCGATTTGTCCCAGGACAGCTCGATGGTCTGCCGGTTGCGGGCACTGGCCAGATTCTACACCGAGACTACATGATACCCCGACGCCCAAAGAAAACCCTCCAAGGATTTCTTATACAATCCGGTCGACTCCAGACCCACCACCACGTCGTTGAAACCATAACTATCCTGGACCTCCTTCACCATATTCCGAAAATCCTCAAACCCGGAGCGGGAATTGAAAAAGCCGTAGGTAGGAACCAACATCTTGCGGAACGGCCCACACAGAGAAGCCACATGTTTACGTTTCGCCACATCCACGCCGATCAGCAGGACATCTTTTCTCTCACGAATTCTTTCCCTTAACATTTAACTTAGAATATCCTCTTTCATGGCAGTGTCTCCTTTTGAAATAGGTCTTAATAAAAAACTCATCTAAAACTTATTTCAGAGACAGTTCCTTTTTTAAGTCTTGTCATTCAAAAACATTCTCGCAATAATAGAAGGCTCACTCTCACTATACTATGGCCAAAACATTATATGAGCCTCTCCCCATTGTCAAGACAGAAAAGAGGCTTGTTTAAGGTGGATCGACTCAACCTGCTCTGTTGGTAAATTGTACAGCTCTTTGAAATATACTTCACACGGAGGACGATACCCGAAAGATTCGTGGAGTCTCTCTGTGTTATAGAATTGAAAGTGGTTCGAGAGCTCGTTTCTGGCTTCTGTAACCGATCGATAGCTTTACAGATAGACCTCCTCATATTTGACTGTTCGCCATAGGCGTTCGACAAATATGTTATCAAAGATCCGGCCCCGGCCATCCATGCTGATTCGGATTCTGATGTCCTCAAGGATTTTTGTGAACTCAAAGCTCGTAAACTGGGAGCCCTGAGCGGTATTGAAAATCTCCGGTCTTGAGGTTCTCAAGACCTTATGGAGAGCTGCAATACAAAACTCCTTGTCCAAGGTGATCGACAACTCCCAGCTGAGCACATAAGGGCTGAACAAATCTATGATAGCCACAAGGTAAATGAACCCTTGGGCAAGACGGATATAGGTGATATCCGCACCCCAAGCCTGATCTGGTCTGGCAAGTTTAAGGCCCTTGAGCAGGTACGGGTACTTCTTATGATTCTTTGCTGGTTGAGACAGACAAGGTTTCAGATAGATTGCCTCCAGGCCCATCAGACGCATCAGACGTCACACCCGTTTGGGGTTTACGCTATGGCCCTGACGTCTTAGCCAGGCCGTCATCCTCAAAACCCCGTAAAAGGGTGCCCCCGGGTATATTGTTCATTGATGAGCTTCATCAGCTCAAGGTTAAGAGTACTGGCGGCCCTAGGGCTATAAGTAATAAGCAGATCTTGGAAGTCCCAGTAGTTCACACTGCCGACTAATCTGGATCTGCGGATGACCAGACTCGACCGAGGTCCTTTTCTCTTTAACGGAGTGTCTTAGATTTTCGGGGTTTCCTCCTGGGTCGGACCAAGCTAACCCTCTATTAGTTAAAAACAATACTTGACCACGTCAATACCACCAATAATAACTATTTTCATGGTTTAGAGACCTTTTTTCATGTGTAATAAAATGAACGATCTGAGCAACCTCTCTCACGAGTCTTAATATTAAACTAAGCTTTTCAGCCCCTAAATGGCGACTCTAATGGCTCTAAATACGCCCTATTTTAGTACTATAGCCTTTTCATTCCAGATACTTACTACCCCAGCAGACCCATTATTTAGTTTAAAACTCCAGAAAAAACCATAATTTTGTTGTCAAACAGTCGTTATCAGAAAATTTTTATTGACCTGTAACTAATCTCGGAGTAAATTTTCATATGCTTAACAAAGCAAATTCCTATCGTTTATCGTTCGCGAAACAGCCGAGCACCGACGAGGTCAACTCGATCAGGTCGCTCGGTTATGTGAGATGACGCCTTGGACGGCACGCACCGGTGCCACTCGTGAGGCGCGGCTGGCCTTTCCTGGACTCGCACTCGTCTCGATTCTCGTCGTAGCTGCGGTACTCCGCGTGGCCGCGCTCGCGTGGGTAGGCCACTCGGCTGGGCTCCATGGTGACGAAAACTACTTCATGCGCGCGGCGAGGTCCCTGGCGGCCGAGAACCGCTACCCGGATTCGATGCGGCCGCCTGGATTTCCGTTCTTCGCGTCGCTCGTCTTCCGTCTTGCCGGCCCGAGCCTTGACGCGGTCCGGGTCGCGCAGATCGTCGTTTCGCTGATCGCTATCGTGCTGCTCTTCGACCTCGTTCGGCGACGCTTCGGATGGAGGGCGGCCTCCATCTCGGCACTGCTTACCGCAGTCCACCCGACGCTTATCTCGTACACGCATTTTCTGTGGTCTGAGACGCTCGTGGCCACGCTGCTGCTTGCCATGCTCTGGTCGCTCGATCACGTCGATGTGGAGCGCGGTGAGTTGTGGACCGCGTCGGCTGGCGCCGCGCTCGGTGCAACGATCCTGACGCGCGAGATGTTCCTGTATGCTGTGCCGCTCGTCGCGTGGTGGGTCTGGTCCGTGCCGTCTCACACGGCACGCGCGAGGGCGGGACGTGTCGCGGTCCTCGTACTTGTCGTCACCGCGTTCATTGTTCCGTGGAGCGCCCGCAACTACGCTCGTCAGGGCCGATTCGTACTCATCGCGACGATGCGCTGGCTTCCGATCGCAGAGGGGAACCTGCTGCCGCAGAACGGATGGTTTTTCTACAGCAACAACGAGATCGCCTCGAGGTATTTTACGATCGGCGACGAGCTGGAGCGGGAGGAGGTCGCCCGCCGAGCGGCCATGGAGGCCATCCGGGCCCAGCAGCCAGCCTGGATTTTCAGGAAGATCGTCCGGAACACGTACCGCCTGTTCTCGCCCAAGTGGACACAGTTGTCGCGTTTCGCGTACTCGGGTTGGTTCCCGCCCGATGTACTGCCGCTGGCCGAGCGGCTCTCGGCGCTGGAGTTCTGGTTCTACGCTGTCCACATGGTGATCTGCCTCACAGCGATCTGGATTGTGCCAGGGGGGCGCCTGAAATGGATGGTCGGGGCTATCATCCTCTTCTCTGTGTCCGTCTACATTTTCGCGAACGCGAACCATCGTTTTCGCGTCCCGTTGCTCCCGCTGTTCTCGATGTATGTGGGGCCGCTCCTGATGGGGGAGACTTCGCGAAATCGGCGGCGCCTGCGCGTCGCCGGTGCCGCTACTTCGGTGTTGCTGTTCCTGCTGATAGCCGCGACGAGCGTGTTCATTGATCCCACGACTCCAAACTGACTATGCAACTGTCCAATAATCCCCTTGGTTGATAGATAGATCTTTACATATTTATGCCCCCACAAACTAAATCTCCGACTCCGTATTTTTATTGCTCATAAGCACCATAAAAAACATCTTTGAAATTTATGCACCCCCTCCTTTGATTAGATCAACAAAAAAACTCTCGACAGGCTGTCGTATATATGTTAGTTTGAAAAATTATGGATAATATCCATACCTTTTTGTTATATGAAGATCGTCATACGAACTATTGCTCATTGAAAAAATTTTAAGTCTTTTCCAGAAAGGACAATGAAAAATTTATTACAAGCTGCAAACAATACCCCACGTTTTTTACCTCCGCTTCAAGACCTCGCCATTCTGGCCAGTGTCTTTTTGCTTTCTCACATTCCATTCCTGACCCAGGCCTTCATCATTGATGATGGGAATTTTATTGACCAGGCACTCCATATCATCAGGAATCCTGCGGGTCCGTATTCATTTAATATACACCTTGAAGAAGTCTTCAACTTTTTCAGGTACTTCGCCAACCCGCCCGGATTCGCCTATTTCCTTGCGGCAATGATCAAATTGTTCGGAAGCAGCGAAATGGCGCTGCACTCCGTCTGTCTCGTTTTTTCGGCCATTGCATTACTCTCGATGTATGCCCTGTCGCAGGATATCACAGGTCATGGACTTTATGGCAGCCTTTTACTTCTTTTCACGCCCACATTTCTTCTGAGCAGCCATACGGTGATGCCTGATGTCCCGGCTATGGCTTTTTATATTCTGGCTATTTTTCTATTTCTGCGAGGCATAGATCAAGACAATGTCCTATTGTATATCTTTTCCGGAGCTGCCGCCGGGATCTCTTCTCTGCTGAAGTACAGCGGCCTTACGGTGCTTCCTCTCATGCTTCTTTACTGGCTTTTATGCCGGAAACGAACACTAAAACCTTTCGTGACTTTCCTGGTCGCCGGCCTTGTCTTTGGAGCGTGGTGTGCTATGAGTTACTTCATATATGGGGAGATACATTTTATTTCCATGATCGTTTATGAATCCTCGCGCAGACCTTTCTTTATGAAGGTGATTCAGGTTGTGGCGGAGTTGATTGGAGTTGGAGGCGCCACGATATTTCCGCTCTTTTTGATGCCATGGTTATTCATTTCATCTTTTGGTTTGGGCCGCCTGACCGGGTGGTCAAGCGTTTTAAGTGCAGGAATAGGTTTTTTAATTGCTCTTCCCGCGTATACTTTTCCTCCGCTGATTGTTTATAATACGACTAACCGGGCACTGGGAGCTTTACTGTTGGCCACAGGCTTTTCGGCAATCACTTTTGTTGTTTTTTTCGGCATCTCTTCTCTGAAAGACTACCTGAACGCTGTTCGTTCCAACACAAGAGCCGAATGGATTTCTTCAGCAAAAAGCTTGCTGCTTGTCTGTTGGTTCCTTGGGATTTTTATCTTCAACATTCGGTTGCTGTTCGCGACTCCCAAGTACCTTGTTCCCGGCCTCCCTGCTCTGATCCTTCTCCTTATAGGAACCTCAGACAAAACCGCAAAGGTTTTCCTTTCTTTTCCCTCCTGGCAAAAAGCCGCTGTATTATTCACGACCGCTGTCCTTTCAATCACTCTGAGCGTGGTGGATGCAGCCTACGGAAACAGTCACAAAAAGTTCATTACCGAAACCCTTCCATCCAAGTTTCCAAACAGCCGTGTCTGGTTTAATGGGCACTGGACCATCCGGTACTATTCGGAAAAAATGGGATATAAATATCTTGGAACGGAACTGTCGGAGCATTCCAGGCCGAAGACCGGAGATATCATTTTTGAAGTGGAAGAAGCGGTGCGTCACGATAAGCCGACATCGCTTATCCCAAGAATTAAAGAAGTGGAACGAGAAAACATTTTCCCGCCGCTGCCGATTCTCCTGACAAGCCGTACCATGAGGGCCGGTTACTGGAGCCATGGACTGGGGGTTCTCCCGTATGTGATCACCGATATGCCCATGTCTACGTTTATTACTTATCAGGTTGAATAGAGCAGGACATTCAAATCCTATTTCCAACTCAATGAAGAGGAGTCCCTCTGGTCGCAAGGGAAATATCTTCTGAAATGACTTTTCAGCAAATGACCAAAAAATACTTTTTGGTCTGGATAATACTCGCCTATTTTGCGGGAATATGGAGATATTGACAAGTTTCGATTTACTATGGTAATTTATCCACGCATTGCCATAAAATCAGGAGATTATTTGCGTCCGATCTCGCTGTAATACGATGATGATAAAAAAACATTTCACCTCTCTCACACTTCTGACTGTCCTTATCTGGGCAATCTATATTCATACTCTTGGGTTTGATCTCGGGAGCTGGGACAATGATATTTACATATGGAATAACCATTACATTACAACCATCAACTGGACGAACATCAAGGGTGTTTTCACACACTACTTCTCCGGTAATTATGCTCCCGTCCAGATGCTGTCGTACATGTTTGACTTTGCCATCTGGAAATATAACGCTCTGGGTTTTCATCTTACCAACGTGCTCCTTCACTGTCTGGGCTCTTTCTTCCTGTACGCGCTTTTGTTGAAACTGACCGGGAAATGGACCGTCGCCACGGTGGCTTCCTTAATCTTTGCCACCCATCCTGTACAGGTGGAAACCGTAGCCTGGCTTGCCCAGAGAAAAAGCCTGTTGGCTGCGGTCTTCTTTTTTCTTTCTTTTTATATGTATCTCATCAGTAAGGACCGGAAAAACCTTTACTGGGAGATCGGATCTCTCTTCTTTTTCTCTCTCTCATTACTCTCAAAGGTGAGTACCATTACCATGCCTTTGCTCTTATTGCTATACGAATACGTATTCAAACGCGATCCGCCCAAGACAACTCCATACAGGCTGATCCCTTTCTTTCTGGTATCGCTCGTCTTCAGCTTGATCGCTGTAAGGTCGCAACAAGATGTCACTGCCATTGAACTGTGGGGCGGGTCCGTCCGCAGCAATCTTCTGACGGTTATCGTCGCTGTCAGGAAATATATTTTCAATCTCCTTTTCCCCTTTAACCTCTCAGCATACTATGACTTTACGTATAATAACATCTCTGATCCGGAGGTAATCGGATCTGTTTTGTTATTGGCCCTCGTTTCTGTCCTGATTTTCAGGCTCTTCAAGAAAAACCCGAAAATGGGATACTGGAGTCTCTGGCCCTTCATCTTGATGATCCCCAACCTGCACATCGTGTCTTTGCCCAAGATCATGGCGGATCGTTATTTGCACCTGCCCCTCATAGGCCCATCCGTATTGGCAGGATATCTCGTTGCTTTTTTTCTCGAAACCAAAAAACGGCGATCGATCTTAGCTCTACTGATCACACTCGTTCTCTTCACAAGCTACTCGGTATCCTCCTTTGAACGTGCCAAGGTCTGGAAGAACAACGAGACTTTATGGAAAGATACCGCTTTGAAATCTCCGAACTACCTGACCTTGTACGCTTACGGGGCCTCCCTGGAACAGGAAGGGCGTCTTCAGGAAGCTGAAATCTTGCTGAGAAAAAGCCTTGCCCTGGCTCCCAATTTTTTTGCGCCCTATATGGTACTTGGTTCCATATATAATCAGCAGGAAGACTATGACAAGTCGGTTTATAACCTTCGAAAAGCTGCGGATCTTTTGGAACCGGGCAACGGGGCCGAAGTATGGGAACTGTTAGGACAGGTCTATCAAAAGAAGGAAAAACTCAAAGAGGCCGCAGATGCTTATGAGAAGGCCGTGCAATTAGACACGCTCTCCGAAAGTCTTCGATCCAGTCTAATCGATTTGTATGTGAAGATGGGAGACCTTCAAAAGGCCGACCGCCATTGTGAAGCCCTGGTCCGCATGAATCCAAATAACTTCGGGGCTCACCATAATCTCGGCTTGTATTACCACCAGGTTCTGAAAGACGATGAAAAGGCCCTGGAACATCTGGATCGGGCAACGGAATTGAACCCTGAGTTTTCAAAAAGTTTCTTTGAAAAGGCCATGATCTATGAATCATGGAACAATGTGGATGCGGCTGTCGCGAACTATGAACGATTCCTGGCACTAAATAAGATGAGGGACGTCAGCTGGGTTCGGGCCGCGAACAACCTGGCCTTTCTTTACGCCGAACATAAACCCGATCGATTGCGAGAGGCCCTGAGACTGGCAGAGGAAGCCAACAGGCTGAGCCCCGACAACAGTTTTCTGCAGGACACCCTCGGATGGGTCTATTTTCGTCTCGGAAACTATGCGATGGCAAAGACGGTGCTCGAGAAGAGTTTGTCCAAAAACGCGAGCAGCCCGGACGTCTTGCTGCATCTGGCCAAAACCTATATCCAAATGGGAGAAAAGAAAATCGCCGATAAAACCTTAAAAAAATTATTGAGCCTATCTGATAGTACCGCCGCGCAGAAAGCAGAGGCACAGTTTCTGCTTCAGAAATAAGTTGAATAGCGAGGGGGGCATAGGTGTATAGAGCTGGGATATAGGTAACACATTAAACATATATAGCATGAATATAAGCCTGTATGTGCAATCGTCTGGTTATAATATACAATCTCTTAACACTGCATCTAATCCTGGTTTCAATGCGACAATTCAGAAAGGAGATTTCGTGCAAGGCTATGGTCATAATCGTATCCTAACGCAGTTTTACAGTCCTCTATCGCTTCTTGAATTCTGTTTCTTTTGGAATTGATCAAGGCCCTCACATAGTAAGTCTGTGCAATTTTCTTTCTTTTTTCCAGAAACCATGTCCGCTCCAATTCATGAAAAACCGAGAGGGCTTGCTGATTCCGTTTGTAAGCAAGATCCAGGTCGCTTTCAAGGTAGATAACAGAAAGTTCGCCAAGTGTGTCGGCATAGATCTCCTTCTCCTTGGACGGAACAAACCTCATGGTCTGCGAATGCCCCTGCATGGCTGAAACCATCCTCTCAAAATACCGAATCATTTCGGATCTTCGATTTAGTTCGCCGTAGAATAAACCCACGTTGGCAAAAACAATCGGATTCTTCTCCTCAACCGAGGCAGCATAAAGATTTAAGTGAAAATCATCCTTCCAGTTGGGAATAAGCTGAATCGTCTTGAAAGAAAAATGGCCGAGAAGGCTTAAAAAAAGAACGCCCGCTAATATTTGTGACAAAATTCTCTTCGAGCTGCTTCCGTGAACGATGATGGTGTTTATAATCATCATAATCAATACGCAATAACTGAGGCTGGGAGTAAAAATAAAACGAAAGGCACCCAACCAATCGATACGAATAATATTGGATACCGTGAAGAGCATTACAAAGAAAAAGAGTATCCAAAAGGATGCCCGCTTCTGACCTTCCCTCCCAGCTATAATAAAATAGCACGCAACAATAATAACAAAAAAGATAAGGACCAGACTGAAAACCCCTTCCATGGATGGTGTATTTTCCGTAGTCACAACATAACGGGAGCTGAACAACGGATTGATCTTCTGTGTGACCAAGGCATCCCAGAAATAGTACCGGATGAAGACCTTCGCTTCTGTTAAGAGTCGGACGAGGATACCTTCGTCCATCTGAAAATAGCTCTGGTTCCAGTTAATGGCAGCATCCCTTCCCATCCGGAATCCGATGGCATTTGCTCGAAGGAGGTAGCAGACTGCAGCCATTACAAGAAATGGCATAAAAGCCTTTAGCCGAGCAAAATAATTTTTCCACTCTCCTTTATGAATGGAAAGTTCGTAAAGGATGAATACGGGCAGGAAGAGAAGTGCTGACTCCTTGGATAATATCCCCAACAGGTAAACAAATGCGGCGGCGGCAAGATAAATGATATCATATGTTCCTGACCTCTTCCTATAGGTTATATACAGCCAAAAAGCAAGACAACCGAAGAGACAGGCGAGTATTTCCTCCCTGTGTTTGATATTGCTGACCACAGGAACATGAGCCGGTAACGTGATAAAAAGCAGCGCGGTTCCGAGCGCAAAGAGGTTAGAATGACTTTCGTGAGAAAAAAGAGTTCGAATGAGAAAAAATATGACCCAGACACATAGTATGTATAGGATCAGATTGGTCTGGTGAAAAACTTTCGGATCCGGTTCTTCGTACGAAGGGTTTCTCTTTTCGGCCCTCTTGTAATCCCAGGCAATGAGGCTCTTACTTAAAGGCCGGTACAAAATGTCATTGGATTCAGCAAGACTTCCGTGATAAAAACTGGTGGTGAAAAAATCCCGATAGCTCCCAAATTGGAAAACCAGGTTCCGAGTATCCCTGTTATTATATATGACGAGCTGATCATCAAGAGCAAAGTTCAATTCCAGAGATCTATAATACACGCCTATGGTGACTACTAATAATAGCCCAAGGCATCCCAAAAGCTGCACCAGCGGCTTCTTCAGAAAATGCATATGTATGAATTACATTTGATATAACAAGAAATGTTACAGATCCTTCTTTAATCAAAGAATCTGAACTTAAGCATGGTGTAAAGCGCCGCTACACCATCTTTCCATGTGATCTTCTTCCCTTCAGAATAGTCCCGGCCACTGTAACTGATTGGAACTTCATAGATCCGGAATTTCTTTTTAGCTACTTTCATGGTGAACTCCGGCTCGAATCCAAAACGATTGGATTTTAAAGTGATATCTTCGAGCACGTCTCTTTTGAAAGCCTTAAAACATGTTTCCATATCGGTGAGATTGATATTCGTCAAGACATTAGAAAGAAAAGTAAGAAATTGATTGGCAAGATAATGCCAAAAGAAAAGCACCCTATGCGGTCCTGCAAGAAATCTTGAACCATATACGACATCCGCCCGTCCGTCAAGAATAGGCTGCAGAAGCGCCGGGTATTCTCTGGGATCATATTCCAGATCCGCATCCTGGATGATAATGATATCACCTGTTGCGGATTTAAAACCCGTCCGCAGGGCGGCGCCCTTGCCCTGGTTCCGATCATGTAAAAATATTTTCACGTTTTTATGGCGTTGATGAATTTTTTCAATTATTACCCGGGTTCCGTCGGTGGATCCATCATCTACGATGATAATCTCTTTCTCAAGGCCTTCGGATAAAGCTGCGTTCACACAAGAGACAACTTCCTCAACCGTTTTAACCTCGTTATATACCGGCATCACCACAGAGAGTTTCATCACTATAGTTCCGATTGCAAAACGATATTGAAGCTCCCCGCAGCAAGCTGCGGGGAATCTTCGAAATGTAAGGTATTTCAGGTTTTGTATTCGCTCGCTAATCCCGCCCCAAGGGGCGGGGAATGCGCTCGCTATGCATTTTCAAAAGTTGACCGGAGTAACAACACCTCGAAAAAGAATGCGAAATGATTCAACCTCTAAATAACCATATCAAAATCTATGCGCGCTATCAATAAAATAAAAGCTCAGTGTAAAAAATGCACTGTTTGTCTGCCCCTTTAGTTTCTTTTATTTCTTTGGGGACGGTGGAACAGATCGACTTGCCGAGCCCGTTTGATTGTCTCTGACCAGTTGATTCTTACAGTCTTCAAGAAAACCTTGAAGTATCTGTTGGTCATCGCCCTTTCTCAGGAGTTTCTCAAAGAGGGGACAGGCCTCGGGATATTTTTTGTTGTAGTAGGCAATCAAGGCCCGTGCCAGCTCGCGCTGAGGAGAATCCTCGGGTAACTCGACATCAAGGGATTCCAACAATTTACTTTTTTCATAGAATGAATACATATCTCCATTGTTTTTTTCAAAGTTGTCGAACCAGAAATTCCGGTGCCTTGTATCAAGAGGGCTCCATTCTCCGAAGGGAATCGTGAAGTTGATTCGATTGCGCTCGCAAGTATCCAGAATCCTGCGGGTCACTCCGG
>Ga0210051_1003541_pt1 | contig 15478 bp, 21 predicted proteins | sample CryGey092014_all_FD_185464 | JGI IMG/M metagenome (GOLD analysis project Ga0210051, IMG submission 185464) | Groundwater microbial communities from aquifer - Crystal Geyser CG23_combo_of_CG06-09_8/20/14_all (SPAdes) (version 2) | ecosystem: Environmental > Aquatic > Deep subsurface > Groundwater...
ACAATTCATATAAGTATTGTCTCCAAGTTTCCTATATCCACAAAAACTATCTTTTAATTGAGGTGTTGCATGTAAATTACATGCAGTAACTTTTTCATCTATCATACTAATTCCAAAAGTAGTTAATCCTTTTTTTGCAGTATTAGAAATACCAAAAATACCAAAAAGGACAATAAGAAGAATTGCAATAGCAATTATTATCAAAACAATAGAATATGAAGGCCCTTCTCCTCTTCTATCACTTCTTTTTATCATAATATATCCTTAACAATTTTATCTTTATAAATATTTTTATTCATTCAAAGCAAACCTTTTTTCCACAATAGGAGTATAAATCACTTTCAAATCTTCAATAGAATCTTCTAATTCCAGATTAACTCTAACAATTAATTCATTTCCCTCGACAAAAATATTAAAATCACTATTTTTTATTTTTTCCTGAAGACCAGCCAAATAATCCTCACTGAACTTATACTTTGAAAATTCATCTTTAAAATTATAAACAAAATTAACCCTTAACACATCCCTGTCAGAATTTGCAGATTTTTCAAATGCTTTTTCGCCAACACTAAAAACATAATATCCTGCAATTTTCTCTTTTGCATAAACTCCATCTAAAAATTTAGCATCATTTATTTTAACAGCAACTTTTGACGTGCTTGTTGCAAAATAAAAAAAAGTTGTGAACACAAGTGCTAAAAAAAGGACTACTATCAAAGCAACTTCAATTACCCCCCTCTTATTTTTTATCATTTTATTTTCTCGCAATATGTTTTAAACAAACAACCAACAATTTTTTTATTTCCAAGATTAATATCCAAAACAATATCCTTATTTACATTGCAATTATATGCTCCTGCTGAAAACTTATCTGAAAATCTTGGCATTTCATTTTTATCCTCGCTATTTTGAACTCTCACCCACCATGGATGCACTCCTTTCCATCTTTCTTTTGGAAAAGCATCAGAAAAAATTTCATCAGAATTTAATTTAAATAAATCATTAGAAATGCTGGAATTTTCAATTGCTTCACTAATTTTCATCTCTTTTCCATCAATAATCACAGGCGAATTCGCAAGTTTAATCAAAACATTTGCAAGTTCATTCTCGCAAGAAATTTGCTTGACTTCATTTATTTTATTTTTTCCTTCTCCAAAAATTGGAATTGAATCTCTGATTTTAGCATTAAAAGTTCCTGCAAAAAGAAGAAAAATAAGAAAAATAAGAAAAATAAATCCCACAAAATATGAAAAAGAAAGTCCAATGCTTATTCCTTTTTTTTCATAAAATTTTCTTGAATCCATTTTAATTTCTATTATTTGAAGCAGTAAAAACCTCAAGATAACTATTTTTAACTTCTCCTCCTTTCAAATAAAATTCCAAAGATTCTTTTTTAAAACATTTAGGGTTCACCTTAGAACTTCCAACACCTACGCACTTTTGCGCAATATCAGGAAAACCTTTTTGTATCTCTTCACGAACTAAATTTTTCTCCTCGTCAAACAATCTTATCCTAAATGAAAAAATATCCCCAGAAAAAACTTTTTCATTTAAATTACATTTAGAAAAAACATCAAAACTATTTTCTAAAAAATCATCAGAAATTCTCCCGTTTTCAGTAATACAATCATAAATTTTATCATAAAGAATTTTTGCTTCTTTTTCCTGAACATTAATTTCAGCAGAATAAACAATTCCTACAGCAAGTGCAATACTTCCACTAATTAAAATCATACTCACTAACCACCACAAAGAAAACATTTTCTCTCCTCGTTTATTAAAATTCATTTAAGTAATAACTAACACAAGTTTATTTTCATTAAAATCAGAGGCAATATGATAATCTGTAAAATATTTTGTAGAATATCCCCCCCCAGTAAGCGAAACAACAACCTCATTATTATTTATTTGAACAAGTAATTTTTTCTCATCATAACTCAAAACTTTTCCTTTTTGCTTTTCAGCAACTTTAATTCCATCTTCAAAATCAATTTCAAGAATTGTGTTGGGTTTTGCATTATCAAGAAGAAGCGCTATTTGTTTTGAATACGCCTGCTCATAAACACCAACTCCGCTCGACGCCCTTGACACATATGCAAAAGCAAAAATAAAAATAATAATAGTTAATAAAATCATTACAACTCTTCCAATAGAAATATCAACACCCCTTTTGTCCATTTAGAACAAATTAAATAAATGTTATAAATTTATCTAAGCATCAAAAGGATTGCATTCCAAACCTCTTAAACTTTCTTCATCATAATCAATAAGTGCATGCCCTGAAATATATTCTACATTTTCATTAAAATAATCCTGAACAAAACCTCCTGCAGAATAACCAAGAATCGTTCCAATAAGTACTGCTATTTTTCCGACATCAACACTTTTAGTGAGAAACCCCACAACCCCTCCTGCACCTAAACCAATAATTGCTCCAACATTTTCCCCAAAATCACTTTTGTCAACTTCAAAAAAAACAATTGCTTTTTGCCTTGCAGTTATTCCATTAAGATTATCCAAATCTGCCTTATTTCTTAACAATAAAAAAGAAGCATAAGAAATTTCTTTCTGCGGAATTTGTTTTGTTGCTAAATAATCCCCAAGCCCCAGAAACATCTCTTTTTTTTTCATTAAATCTTTATCAAATGCAATTCGCGTGCAAATATTACATCTTTTCTTGGAAGTAATTTCTCTTTCAAAAATCTGAATTTTTCCCTCGCCTATCATTGCCCAGCAATCAGCCATTTCTCTTGCAAAAATTTTATTTACTTCATCATCTTGTTTTTTCAATTCACTTGAAATTCTTATTGTTTCAAATTTACCCCCCAACTCCTCTTCGCAATTTCCTTTTCTAAATAATTTATCTGTTATGCATATTTTTTTTGTAGTGCAACTCAGCGACGGAAGATTTTTTGCTCCAAAAGTATCTGGAAGTGTCCCCCGAAGAATAACAGAATCATGACAAATCTCCCTATCACTCTCTCCTCCCCAATCAATAAAATAAAAAATTGAAATAATCAAAATCGCTCCTGCTAAAATCAAAACAATATTAACAAATTTATTCGCAACAATTGAACCCCCTTTATTTTTCATTTAAACAACCTCTCTTTAATTAAATAAACAACCGCAGATAATATCAAAAGCAAAATAATCCATAAAATAACTCTGACAAAATTTGTCTCTGGCACTTCTCCTTTTTTATTCATTTGAATCTCCTGAATTTAAACTGCTCGTCGTTGATGCCATCTCAACAATGCAATGCTCGCCTAAATCTTTTTGAGTTTTAAAATCATAATGCTTTATTATCAGACCAGAATCAAAATTTATATTTTTCCCTGAAACAGGATAATAAAAATCAAACATAACAGAACCAACATAACGGGACTTATCTCTCTGAAAACTTAATCTAATAAATGACTTCTCTAAAACACGCTGATTGAAAAAAGATTCAAAACTTGATTTGAAAATTTCATTTGAAAACAAAGAGGGCTTTTCACAAGCAATTTTAATAAATTCTTCAACAGAATACTGAATTTCATCAACAATAATTTTTGAAGAAAGATAATCATTCAAGACATCATTCAAATTTGTTTCAGCAGAGCTTTTTCTAAATGTGAAAAAATTATTTTCATCTTTTCTTATTGTCATAAAATTATCTCCTTCTAATTTAATTGCGTTTTGCCTGCCAACAAATACCAGTATTCTTGATCTTTTTGTTTCAAGATTATCAATTTCAAATTCATATTTAAATTCAGAACAAACACCGCCGTATTTTTCGCAAATTTCTTCTTGAATTTCATCATTAGTAGCCAAATTCTTGCAAATACATAATTTATCTCCAGCCCCAACTAAAAACCAATTCAAAGGAGTATCCATTAATATCATGCTACTGGAAACATTATTTTTAATTGTATAATCTATTTTATCAAGGATTTCACCTAATTTCCCCGACGCTTTTTCTTCAACAGGAACTCCTTTGAATATTGCATATGCTTTTGAACCTAAAGGGAAAAAAATAAAAACACTTGCGAGAATAAAAAGCACAATTCCAATTCCTTCTGCTAATGTTAATTCTCCTCGGCAATTCATTTCAATACCTCATGTAAAATATTAAATCTATTTACAACTTCTTCAACATATATATCTTGTTGAGGATATTTTGGATTGCATCCCCATCCATTGTAACCCCGAACAGCAGCTTCCCACCCACTATAAAAAACATTTTGATATTCTTTTGAACAAGCACCTGAAAATTGTTTTCCTTTGTTATAACTATTATAACTATCTTTCAAAATTCTTACTCCAACTTCAATATTTTTTTCAGGATTATTTAATAAAACATTTTTACATTCTTCTTTATCTTGAGGCAATCCATAATTTCCACAATGAACTAAATTAATCTGCATCAAGCCATAAGAACTTTCAGTATGACTGTTTTTATCACAAAAACTCTCCTGCATAATTAAAGAAGCAACAATCAAAGCATCTGGAATTCCATTAGCATCAGAATATTTTACAATCCATTTTGCATAATTTTCACAATCACTACCACAAAAACACTTTTTTAATTTTTCATTTCCATAATTAAGTGATTTTAATACATCCTCAGAAGTTCTAATTTCAAAAGATAAAAAATTTTCAGAATTAACATTGATAACATCCAAGTCCTCATTTGCCGACGAGAAATCAGGAAGAAATAATTTCACTTTTCCAAGAACATCCCCTCTTAAAACAAAAAATAAAAGAATAATAAAAACAAGAACACCAATTATCAAAATAGGAAGTCCAGTTATCAAAGCCTTTTTTTTATTCATCTTCCCCACCTTAAAATATTTCTCGCAAATTCAATTGCTTCTTTTGCCCAATCAAGTCCAAAAAAATAACCAACTAAAAAAATTCCAAGAATAAGAGCTGCAATTAAAAATCCAATCAATTGACTTGTCGTAACTTCAAATCCTCCTTTTTTATTCATAACTTTTCAACAAAAACAAATTAATAAATCTTTTCAAAATAAATTTCCTAACACAAGTGAAGTCAAAACAAACAAAGCCATCACAGCAATAAATGCAGTTATAGTATAAAGCAAAATCCCCCTCATCAAATTCTTGCCTGTCTTGTTTATCTTATCAAGTTTGTCTTCTCCAGAATTAATTGTCACAAGAGTTCCTGTTAAAATAAAAATAATCTGAACAAGGTAAATCCCGACGATAATTTGCAGATAATAAGGAGGAATCATCTGTGTCACATCAAATATTTCAAGAAGTGTTCCAAAATTTCCAATTCCAAGAGAACCGCTGTCCCCTCCAAGATTTGAAAAATTCAATTTATTCAGAATAGAAGTCATCATCATTGCGAGCCCGACGACAATTCCAGAAAGCAACGGAGCCAAAAAAGTCATATTGCTCTTCATGTCAGAAACAATTTCAGCAAGCATGTCTTTCAATCTCTCAGTAATTTTTGAAATATTTTTAACATATTGTGAAATGCTCATCAAACTCACAGCAGCAATTTGCAGTCCTTTCTTAGACGCCTCAATAAAAATTTTCATAGAAGTTGAAATCAAATCAGAAGGATAATAAATAATCGCGCCACGATTCCTGTCAAAAATTGCTTTCTCAACACTCATCCCCATTTGCTGGATATTATAATTCACTCTTCGGAAAAAATCAGCAGTTCTCAAACCCTTTGATGATTCAGCAACTTTTGCAAAAACCAATTCAGGAGGAACGCCATTCCCAACACGATTGCCAAGCTGAAAAAGCGAGTTATTAAATTCTGACTCTAACTGAATTGTTTTCTCTCTTTCAACAATCAAGTCAGCAGTTTTCATTTTAAATGCAATTGCAAGAGCCATTGCCAAACCAAAAGGAACAAGCAAACTCAAAAACAAAGCCACAGCTCCAAAAGGCCCGTTAATTCCATAACCATCGTCTTTAAAATCAAAAATATAATCATTTCCAAAAAAGCCAAGTCCTAATTGCTCAAAAGTATAATCTTTTTCAAGCCCAAACACCGACGGAACAGGAGTAAATTGAAAAATAAAAGGAAGAAAACCTAAAATCAAAAACGGAAGAAAAATCATAAACCCAATAAAATAAGGTTTCCTGCTCTTGTATTTTGGATAAAGAGGATTTCTTTCAAGCAAATCTGTCTGTCCATAACCTCCTGGTCTTAAAAACACAATTTTATCTATCAGATAAAAAACAAAAAACGGAACAATCAAATTAAATAAAAGCATAACATGAAACCACTTAATCATCCCCCCAATCATCGCAGAAGCAAGAGGCAATAATGCTAATGCCAGCGTCGGCAAAACAACACCAAGCATATAAACATTTGTCAAAGGACTCCTTACATTATGCGTGAACTTCAGCATTTTGTCATAAACTCCGTCAAGAACAACCTGCAATGATTTTTCAAGAATCAAAATTCTCCGATTATTGTCTGGTTCAAATAAACTGCTTTCAATAAGATGAAAACTCTCAATAAATTCAGGAGAATAATCTCTCCAAATATCAAGATAAAAATCCAGACTCTCTTTTATCGTCGAAAACCTTCCGATTGAAACATCATAAAAAACTTTTTTGAAATCAAGTGCAAGAGGAGGTTGCAGATGTTCTGCGGCAAACGCAATTGCTTTTTCCAGATTCGGAGTATGCCTCATATAAATAACAATATACAAGATTGCAGGAACCATCTGTGACGATGCTTTAAGACGCCACTTATTAGCAATTCTCGACGGATAATTATTTGTAAAATAAAAAAGAAATAAAGACAAAATTATTACAAGAATAAAAAACAAAACAGGAAATGAAGCAAGTGTTCCGTTTATCAAAACAACAGAAAGAGAAATCAAAAGCCCGACGACAAAAACTACGACAAAAGACATCACGCTCAAAGTCAGTGCCTGTTCAGGCAAAATGTCAAGATGTGCTATTGACAAATTTTTCTGAATTTTCTGCCTGTCTTTTTCAGCAATTTTTAATTTAATAATACTACCCAAACTTTTGCACCACTTTTCATAACGCGATAATTCAGGTGTCCGTTCCTGCTTGAATCTCAGATAATCCATACTATCTTGTGCAATCTGTCCTTCAATTCTCGCAGAATGCTTTCTCAGAATATCATCAACACTTGGTTTTTTATTTGACACCATCTTTTTTTCCAATAAAAAGAATAAAAAATAATTAATAAATGTTTGGAGTTTTATTTTTTCTTTTTCTCTAACCTTGAACAAATAAAAAATGTTATTGCTAAACCAATAAAAATAACAAAAAGAAAAGCGGATGCTCTGCTTACTAATATGATTGCATCACTCCAAGAAGAGGAGAATGTACCTAAAGATAAATCCCAAAAAAGGAAATATAAAGATGTGAGGAAAAATACAGTTGCAAAGGTTAACCATTGAAATTTTTTCATTTTCTCTTTGGCTCCAACCTCCCTAAGATTTGAAATAAGATAAATAAAGAAAGATAAACCATCCCGATAACATTTATCATAGCCAATCTTACATTATGATAAATATCATAGGGAGTTAAAGATTCTTTAAGAATTGAAGGAGAAGTCAATCCAAAGAAAAATTGGTGTGTAATTAAAAAAATAACTGCTAATATTAAGAAAAACCAACTTATTGCAAGATATTGTCTTCTGTCCATCTTTCTTATAGGAAACAATCCTTTTTAATTATTTTTATTTAACAAAAGCAATTATTACATTGGTTATTGTAGCCAAAGCTATTCCTATTGTTGCCCACATAATTATTTTGTTTCTCTTTTTTTCTACTTCAATTGATTGTAGTTTCACTAAAAAATCTATCCCATCAGGAGTTATTGAAACTTCATCCCCTTGCCGTAAAATTTCCCTGTTACTATTATCTGGAATATTATACCCCACAGTTATCTTCCCCTTATGTCTCAAATATTTAGTAATTTTAAAAAATTCTCCATCAAAAGAATGCAATCCTAACCTTTTTATTAATTTCTCTGCATGATAATAGCTAGGATATGTTTCTTCTAATCCTTCTAAAAATTTTATAAGTAAATTATGGTGCATCTCCTTCCTCTCAAATCCTCTTCCCTTTAATCTCTTCGTTCAGCCACTTTTGCCATGCAGGAAAAACTCTCTCGCTCATCGGCAAGCCAATTTCTTGATTAATATCGTCGGAAATTTTGTGAAACATATGATTAGACAAAGTATTAAATTTGGCCTCTAATAATTTTTCATTTCCAGTTTTTTTCGCGACTTCAACAATTTCTTTTTTTATTTTTGCCCTAAGCAAAATATTATCATAAACAGCATCCCAGTTTCCAGCCCAGCCCTTGACATTTGATGCAATTGATTTTATTGTCTCGCTGTCGCCATTAATCAGATCATCTGTTGGTTCAAGTTCATCTTTATCAACATTATATTTCAGCAAATCCACAAAACCTCTTTCTTCTAAAGGATCTTTAATCCAATGCTTTCTGACTTCTGCAAGTTGTAAAACCCTTTTCCATGAATGCATTCCGTCAGGTGATTTAATTGGATTGCAAACCAGAATCAAGTCAGTTGCCTTGAAGCTCGTCGTCGGAACATTCAAATCATTAACAACTCTGTCAAAAACAGCATAAGGCGACGCGCCATGAATTGTTCCTGCAACAACATTCGCCAACGCACCAACACGCATTGCTTCATAAAGTGCCTTTGCTTCCTGGCTTCGAATTTCACCGACGATAAGAGAACTATCTCCTAAACGCAATGAAGCCCTTATTCCTTCAGCAGCTCCAACTTCTGTTGTGCTCTTTAACAAAGCAGAACGAACTTTCATTCTTAGAATATCATAATTTAATTTTCTCATTGCATCAACAGGCAACTCCAAAGTGTCCTCTAAAACAATAATCCTATGTTTTGGAATAATCTCTAAAAGCAAACTGCCGAGCAAAGATGTTTTTCCAGAACTTCTGGTCCCTGCAACCATCATTGTTCTTGCTCCGTCAATCATAAAACTCAACAAGCCAGCAGTAAAATCATTCAGCATTTTATTTTTAATAAACAACGGGAGTGTCCACGGAGATTCCCTGTGCCGTCGGATAGAATAAGCCAGTCCATGAGGTGAAAGTGGTTGCTGAATAATTGCAATTCTTGAATTAATATTTCCTATACTAAGTTGCGTATCCAAAATAGGATTTGCTTCATCAAGAGGACGCCCGGAAATCATCCTGAATTTCGCAGCCCATGAACTTGCATCTTCATAACTCGGGAGAATATTTGTATAACATTCTCCATATTCCTGATGCCTTAGAAAAATCGGCGTCATTGAAATCGGTGCATTAAGCGAGATATCCTGCAAATTTTTGTCATGCAACAAAACCTCAACAATGCCAAAACCAACAGTATGCCTGACGAGGATCGTTGCAAGTTTGTTCAGTTCATTATAACTTAAATTAAATCCTTTATTCTGTGCAAGGTCCCGCAATAAATCTTTTGCAATATTAAAAAAAACCTGTCGCGTCCTCTCTGTATCAGTATATTCTTCTGCTTTTGGCTGATGTTCAATCAAAACACCCTTCGCCATATTAAGCAAATAATTATTATCTTCACTCAGAGAATTTTCAGGAGGAACAATATGATAAATAAACTTCGCCTCATTTTTTCTTTTCATAATAGTTACCAGTGCTTCGTCATATTCTTCTCCCTTGATTTTATATTGGTCTATAATCTCTGCTTCCTTGGGCAAATCAGAAACAAGTCGCGTAAAAGTAAAATTAGGAATAACATCTGGATTGAATAATTTTTCATAAATGCTTCTATCTTTTCTTTTATATCCGTCGAGAAAAGGCAAAATTTTTTGAATAATTTTTGTTCCATCTAATAACTTAAAAATTTTTTCAAGCAAAGAGACATAATTTACTTGGTCTGCCTTACAATTTGTTTCTACTTTTTCAAGAAGAATTTTTGCTTCAATAACCTGTTTTTTTATTTCAGCATAAGAAGCAACAGGATCCTGTTTAAGCAAAAGCAAAAAAGAAAAAATATCATTATATCTCTCGTTAAAAAATTGCCCGCAATTTGTAATTAATTTTTCATGCGACAAAATTTTTTCCTGTTTCATCAAATGAACATAAATTTGCGCAATTTCCAAAAGCAGGGAAACCTCTTCAAAATCATAATTATAATTTTTTTGCTGAACAAAAACAATCCGCGATACATTTGGATTTTCAATTAGTGATTCAATTGTTCGTTCCATAACTTCCCCAGAACTCTCAAGCGAGGGAACATACAGAGCACCAAGATAATTCACATACAAAACATCCTCGCCACTCTCTCGCTGAACATGCGTAGAATATAATCTCTCACCTTTTTCAAATTGCATTTGTTAAATTAATCCTAACCTCCTTTTGGTAAATGGAAATTCTTTAAATTTACTTTAATTTATTTAAATAAAAAAGTTCAGGAAGTTTAATAATTTTTGTGTGCAATACAGAATAAAACAATAACAATTTTAAACCCTTTTGACTTAAAATTTTATGGCTGAAGAAGAGGCAGATTATTCTCAACAATACTCTAATGAGATAAACTCCAAAATAAAAGACCTCGAAGAAAAACAAAAAATTCTAAAAGACCGGCTTCTTTTAATAGGTGAGAACCTTGTTGAAATAAAAGAGGAACAAAGTGAAAAAATAATTGAATTGAAAAAAGAAATTGAAAAAATAAAACAAAACATGGAACGACTTATTTCATTTTTGGAAACAGCATCAAAGGAATTTTCAAAGTTTGCGAAAAAAGATGATTTAGAAATTCTAAAAAAACAGGCAAAAATGTTTCAGCCAATGGAATTTGTAACAAGGGAGGAATTGAAAAATTTCAAACAAAATGAGTATACTGGATGAAATTATGCAAATGAAAAATCAGGGAAAAAATGAAGAAGAAATAGTAAGTACTCTGAGAGAAAAAGGGATTACACCCGGACAAATTAATGATGCTATCAACCAATCAAAAATAAAAAGTGCTGTTGCAAATGAACAGGAAAATTCGCAAGAAACATTTCAGGACGAAAATTTATACGCTCCTCAACCACAAGAAGAATATGAAGGAAGTTATGAATCACAACAACCACAGGCAGATTACCAGCCAGAGCAGGCATATTCTCCTCAAGAAAATTATGAAACTTACTCACAGGGAACTGATACAGATACCATAATGGAAATTGCAGAACATGTTTTCTTTGAAAAAATAAAAGAGATTCAAAAACAAGTTGAGATTATGACAGAATTCAAGAATTTAAATCAGGCAAAAACAGAAAATATCGACGAACGTTTGAAAAGAATTGAATCAACAATTGACAAATTACAAGGAGCAATTCTTGAAAAAATCGGCGAATATGGAAACAATTTGCAAAGCATAAAAAATGAAATGTCAATGATGCAGGATAGTTTTGGAAAAGTTATGAAAAAACAATCAACTCCTCAAACAACAAAAAAGAAAGTTGTTAAAGAATAACCATTTATTCACCAATTTTACAATTAATTATATAGTGATTACAAAATAGAAAAACTTAAATAATTTAATATCTTAGAAATATATGCTTGAATGGATTGAAATAAAATATAGGGCTGGAAAGATCTCCATTGACGGGATAGTAAAAGGAAACAAAGAAGAAAAAGATTATAAAAATAGATTAGCTAAGGTCTATTCAAAAGAAATTGGAAAAAATATAGATGAATTAGCAGCTTATTTGGGTAAACCATTAAAATCAGATATAAGAATAGAAATTGAGGAGTAATCTATCAATTAATCCTAGTCCCCCCACTATCATCCCCTTTCCCTACAACAATTGCAATAATAGTAACAATCAAAACAGCACCTATTAATAAAGCCCAAGATTCATTCCACATATAATATCCAAATCCAAACTCGTCAGCAAGATTAGAAATAATAAATAAAAAAATAACTGTTCCAATTCCAAAATAAATATATTTTGCCCCTCTTTTTTTATTATCCTCTTTTATAACAAAAAATTCAAATAAGATAACAGCAACAAGCATAATCGCCAAACCAACCCCTAATTGAGGAAAAATTTCTAAAAAAAATCTTGGAACAAATTCTGTATTTACTGCAATCAAGCCGACGACAACAGCAATAATTGCATTAACTCCTCTTTTATCTTTACCAAAAACTTGAATTTTATCAATAACCCCAAACACAACAGCAAATATTAAAAGAAATGGAAGAATATATGCAAAAAATCCTGCTTGCTCCCATTGAAAAAACATATCGCCGATAACCCCGCCATAATAACCAGATGAATACATATACAAAACCTCTTCTAACATAAATTAACTCGTAAATAATCTTTATAAATATTTCTTAGAATTTTAACTACTCTTTCCTGCTTTCAAAGCAATAGCAAGTGCAATAGCAATAACAATTATAAAAATCAAATTAGCCCAAAATGAACTTACAAAAGAAGAATCACTTGTAAAAAAATTATACACAGTGTCTCCCAAACCTCCAGCCCATAACACTGCCCCAATTAATAATAACCCAAGCAAAATCCCAAAACCTATTTTAACATTTTTACTTTCAATTTTTGCGTCGCCACCAATAATAAATCCCCATAATAATAAACCAATAAATGCAATAACAATTGCAACTGTTAAAAATAAAATCATTTTGCTGACCATTAATTTTGGAAAAACAGCCCCGACAAATACAAGCCCGACGACAAAAGCTAACAACGCATTAAGTTGTTTTTTATCCTCGCCAAAAATTTTTGTTTTTTCAAGAATTGCAAACACAATAAAAAATATCAGCAAAAATGGAAATGCAAAATTAGTAAAAAGCCAGTGTTGCAAAATTGTTGTTTCTGCCAATTTCGTTATCTCCTTTCACCAAAGAAATTGGTGGATATTAAAATTTTAATTTTAGTTTCTGCCATAATAACTTATAATAAAAAAAGAATTATTTAAAGGTTTCTAAAGAATCTCATTAGACAAATCTTCTGCTTCTATTTCTGACTGGCTTGGGAGTGCTGCCCGGTTTATTATTAAAACATCACTAATCGCCCGAACAAACTGATGTGGAATAATTACTCCTCGTGCTCCACCAATCAAAGACATAATTTTTCCACCAACTTTTATCCTCCATCCCAAAACCTTGTTCTCCTGCAAATTTGCTTCTTCAACTTCTCCAAAAAAATCACCAGCATCAGTATAAACTTTTGTTCCAATTGTTTCTGTAATTCTTTTTATTCTCATCTACAAAAATAATAGAACATATTTAAATAGTTTTCCTTTGTTTAATGCATATTTTAAACAATATACTTCAGCAGAAGATTTATAAAAAATTTTAACATTAAAAAAGATGTTAAAGCACATAAAAATAAAAGGAAGTGAAATAGCAAGTATTCTCGCAGCAACATTGGTTATTGCTCTTGTAATTAGTTTAATAGAAACAACACAAATTTTTCTTTATACTTTTCTCATTATATTTTTAATTATCCTGATAAACTTTTTTGGGAAAAAATTATCTGCTTATTATTATGACACAGAAATAAAAGTAAAATTATGGGAACTCAAAAGATACTGGTTCCGTGCTCATGATCATTTTCATCGTCCTTTTCCAATAGGGATTATTTTACCAATAATAACAACAGCTCTGACATTTGGATTAGTAAACTGGATGGCCTGTTTAACCTTTGATGTGAAAAAACCAGTTTACAAGGCAGCAAGAAGACATGATAAAACAGATTATGGATTTTCAGAAGTTACAGAATGGCAGACAGGAGTTATTGCGACATGGGGTTTGGCTGCAAATTTAATTGCCGCACTGATTGCAATAAAACTCGGATATCCTGAATTTGCAAAATTAAATATTTATTTTATGTTTTATAATATAATTCCTTTCTCTGACCTCGACGGAACAAAAATATTTTTTGTAAATAGAACTGTCTGGTCTATCTCTGTAATAATCATACTCGCTGCAACAATAATTGCAACAATGGCTTAAATGGAATTTCTAAATGGAATTACCCCAAGAGAATATCAGGAAAAAATTTTCAACACCTGTACAGAATATAATTGTTTAGTTGTGCTTCCCACAGGAATTGGAAAAACACTCATAGCAATCATGCTCGCAATAGAACGTTTAAAAAAATTCCCAACAGAAAAAATTGTCTTGCTTGCTCCGACAAAACCTCTCGCAGAACAGCACCTTAAATCATTTAAAAAATATCTTCCTGAATTGTTCGGGGATATTCAATTATTTACTGGCGCGGTAAATGCAAAATCCAGAAAGAAAATCTGGCAAACAGCAGACATAATTTTATCAACTCCGCAATGCGTTGCAAATGATTTAAGAAAAAAATTATATGATTTGTCAGATGTCAGCCTTCTGATTGAAGACGAAGCACATCGTTGTATGAAAAATTACGATTATAATTTTGTCGCAAAAAAATACAAAGAACAAGCACAAAACCAGCGAATCGTCGGGCTTACAGCATCACCTGGAAGCGACGCAACAAAAATAAAAGAAATCTGTAAAAATCTTTCAATTGAAAAAGTCGAACTCAGAACACGCGACAGCGAAGATGTAAAAAAATATTTGCAAGAACTTGAATTTGAAAAAATTTTAGTTGATTTTCCCCCTGAATTTGAAGAAATGAAACATATTTTGTTGAAATTATTTAACAGATATGTTGAAGAATTAAGAAGCAGAAAAGTTTTATTTGGTTCTGCATCAAAAATAAAACTAATACAACTTCAAAACGAGATGATGAAAAGTCTTGGACGAGGGAATAAAAATTTTAATTACATGCTCGGTGTCAGTGCATGCGCACAAGCAATAAAAATTCAACACGCCCTTGAACTTCTTGAAACTCAGACACTTCAAAGTTTCAATACTTATCTAAAAAAATTATTTGAAGAGGCAGCAAAGAAAAAAAGCAAGGGTGTCATAAAACTCGTCGCAAATCCAGAATTTAATTTCGTATTCATGCAATCCAACGAGCTTCTTGCAAAAAATCAAGAACATCCAAAATTAGGGAAATTAATTGAAATCATCGAGGAGGAAATTAAAAAAGATAAAGTAAAAAATTCAAAAATAATTGTATTTACACAATTTCGTGAAAGCGCGACAATAATCGCAAAAAATCTTAACAAAATTGAAGAGATAAATGCAAAAATTTTTGTCGGGCAGGCAAAGAAAAACGGAACAGGATTAAATCAAAAAGAACAAAAAATAATAATAGAAGAATTCTCAGAAGGAATAATAAATATTCTTGTTGCAACCTGCATTGCAGAAGAAGGACTTGATATTCCAGAAGTTAATTCTGTAATATTTTACGAGCCAATCCCGTCGGCAATTCGTGCAATCCAGAGAGCAGGACGAACAGCAAGATTAATGAAAGGAAAACTGACAATTTTGATAACAAAAGGCACACGCGATGAAACTTTTTACTATGCTTCACGAAGTCGTGAAAAAAGAATGCACAAAGCAATTG
>Ga0210051_1003546_pt1 | contig 15470 bp, 14 predicted proteins | sample CryGey092014_all_FD_185464 | JGI IMG/M metagenome (GOLD analysis project Ga0210051, IMG submission 185464) | Groundwater microbial communities from aquifer - Crystal Geyser CG23_combo_of_CG06-09_8/20/14_all (SPAdes) (version 2) | ecosystem: Environmental > Aquatic > Deep subsurface > Groundwater...
CCATCTTGAGAATCATCACTTGTGAAACGAACTTCTTTAATACCAGTATCATCTGTCGAATCTCCAGCATAAATATCAAAAAATTCATTTATGCTAATTTTATCTATGACATTTCCATTTTGCTGTAGTTCAATATTACAAACCGGCACCTGATCTTCTGGCGGCGACGTCTTCCATCCATTCTCTTCCATAAAGGGATATCTATCTTGCCCACGTGTAAAAATATAGGGAGTGTCTCCAATACCGTCACTGCCTGGTTGGTCCTGAGTCGAACCTCTATTTATATCTATACCTGTATAATCTGACCAATAATTCCCGCCGGAAGGATAACCATTGTCAAAAACATTTCTCGCGCCATAAGAAATCCATGGCTGAGAAGCGTTGTCTATAAAATTATTATGATAAAATTTATTATCGTAATAATAAGATACGCCAGAAATTATGATACCGTATTGCTTGTTAAAATTTATATTATTATTTAAAATTTTATTATTTTCGCTAAGTAGGTATCTGCCATTCCATACCAAATCAGTAAATGTGATGCCAGAAACAGAGTTATTTGAAAGGTTATTATCAACGATTTCATTATCAGAAGCACCAGCGACATGAATACCAGAATTATTAGAGCTGCTTTCATTTTTTGATATTTTATTAAATTTTGAATCGTACCCCAAAAAAATACCAAAAGAATTAGGGTTATTGATTATAGTATTTTCTGCCACCGTATTGTACGTTGAATCCATCAAATAAATACCACCGTTCAAAGCAGAATTTATTGTGTTCATAGATATTGTATTATAAGAAGAAAAAATAATTGAAATATTAGCGCCCCAAGTGGATGTCCAAGATACAGTAAGAATATTATTGGAAATTATATTATTATCCGAATAATCTAAATAAATAGCGCTGTAGTTAAGAAAAAAGACGCCTAATTCATTGTTTGAAATAGTATTTCCATTCGAATTCGTTAAGTGAATACCATAATTGCCAAACGCCCCCCAATTTCCATAAGAGATACCCCAAGCTCCTTTTTTTATTTTGTTGTTAGTTATTAAATTATTATGCGAACCATCCAACTCTATAAAAAAATAATGACTACTCTCTACTTCATTTCCTGTAATTACATTGTCAGAGGAATTCGAAAGATAAATACAACTAATAGTGCTTCGATCTAAATAATTATTTAAAATTGTATTATTAGAAGAATCCAGCAAATAAATACCATATTGGTTAAAAGGAGCAGATACGTGTTCAATTCTTGAATTTTTAGTGTTAACCAATAAAACTCCGTGGCTATTATTCTTTTTCAAACTTAAATTTTTAACTGTGATATTTTCGGAGTTTACGAGCGCTACGAAGCCGGCATTAGGAGGTATTACTTTATCGCGCTGATTTACTAAATAATAAATCGGATACTCATTTGCTCCATATACTATTTTATTAGAGGTATCTATATCCTGAATAAAATGAGATGGGTCTATACCAGAAATGTAAAAATTTTCACTAAATGGGATTAACTTATTATTCCTTAAAATGTTATTGGGCGAATTCTTTATGAAAATATCAAAACTTTCATAAACCCACCACCCCGAATTTGAACCCGCGTTATTATTTAATAATGTGTTTTCCGAAGAATCAAAAAGGTAAATACCGTAATAGACATTAGAAGTGCTAATATTTTCTATCCTCGAATTCTTCGTATTAACAAATAGAACTCCGTAACCATTTTTCGCCAATGTTAAATCTTTAACTGTAATATTTATTGAATTTACAACCCCTACAAAACCAGCATTGCTAGAAGAATCAACTGTCTTATTCGATTCGTTCACTAGATAGTATATTGGTTTTTCGTCAGTAGTATTAGAAGTATCTATGTCTTGGGTGAAATGAGATAATTCGGATCCTGAAATGTAAAAATTCGTATTACTACCTGAAAAAGTATTACCCCTTAGGACATTATAAGGTGATGAAATTAAATAAAGGTTAGAATATCCGTTTCCAGTTAGCGTGTTTCCTATTAGCGTATTGTTTGGAGAATCTTTAAATGTAATACCTTCTCCATTGCCTAAGCTAACGTTGTTGTTTGAAAGGTTATTATGATGCGAATTCCACAAATAGATTCCTATACGCCCCGAATTAATCTTTGTATTTGATATCACACCGTTATTTGAATAAATGAACGTAATGCCATAATTGTAACGACCGGCACTCACCTGATTATTATCTAGTGTAGTATTTGTTGTGCTGAGTGAATTAATTCCATAACTAAAACCAGAAATAATACAATTTTTAGTGTAAACGCCTAATTTATCATTAATATAAATCCCGTATCCAGTATCGGTACCCGTTATACTATGACCGTTACAATCTAAAGTAATAGAATTTGCTATTATTTCTACGCTTTGATTTAAATCTTGGGTTAAAGTACAAGTTAAATTATCTGAATTCCAAGTACCGTAAGTCGAGCAATCCGCCGGTAAAAATATCGTACTTTTTTCTTCTTGAAACCAGACGTGATGTGGTTGAGATAAATCTTGTGTCCAGTTGTAAACCCCATTTTCATCTGAAAAGATTTCAACTCCGTTTTTGTAACTATCTTCGTACTTGTAATAGATTTTGTTTGACTCTAGTCCTGCAATAGTCAATGTTGTAGAGGCGATTGTCATAGCTTCAATGTTTAAACTAATCATTCTGGGGACCGACTCCAACATTATCTTTATTTCATCTGTGCTTGTTAATTTTATATTGAGATAGTCACTATCTTTTACTTCAAAACTTGTGCCGGTTCCTTCGGTTCTTCCGGGCATTCCCGCCTTCGCCAAGGCTTCGGCGGGCAAGGAAGGTTTCTCTGGCAAATCTATCGCCGGCAAATCTGGCGGCAGATCCTCTGCTGTCGCAAATCCGCTTCCTAAAATATAAGAACCCCTCGCTTCGCTCGAGAACCTTGTTCCTCCCTGCGGTTCGGAATAAAAAACTGGCACAGTTAAAGCCAGTATAAAAAAAGTTAATGCCAAATAGAATCTATTCCTCTTTTTTTTCATATTTTTAAAATATTCCTCCGAATCTTGATGAACAAATGTAGATAAAAAAATATTATTTGCCCATTCACCACAAGAATAGAAAAAAATTAGTACCATTATTTTTACTTCGTATATTGGCATCGGTTTCGTAATTCGTATATTCGTAATCAATTCGTAATTCGTAGGGTTACTTTAGCTTTCCCTCTCTATCATAAAGTCAGCCATTTTATAGAGAGTGTCTTGAAGTTCGGGATCAGTAGTAATCTCTGGGACAAACTTCTTGCCTTTTTCTACCAATCTCCTTGCTAATTTTTGAGAATAATCAAGGGCGCCTGTTTTTATTGTAATTTCTTGCACTTTTTTGATTTGCGCCAATGTTAAATTTTTATTGCCATAAGCTGATTGCAAAACTTTTTTATCGGTTCCTTTGGCAAACTCTAGCGCCTTAAGATGTAAAAGGGTAATTTTGCCCTCTCTGATATCTGAACCAATAGGCTTACCTAATTTTTTTTCATCGGAATAAAGACCAAGCTCGTCGTCTCGCAGTTGAAAGGCAATACCAACCTGCAGGCCGTATTTTTCAATTTTTTTAATCTCTTCTTCTTTGGCTCCGGCAAATAACGCTCCATACTGAAGGGGACCTGTAATAGTGTAATTGGCGGTTTTATAATGATGAATTCTCATTACATCCGCCTCGCCAATCTTACTTGCTTGTTCATAATTGACATCAAGAGCCTGACCAAAAGCAGTAGTCAAAATTTGCTGACTGAAGCGTTTTAAAACTCTTGTTTTGACTTCCGGGGAAAAATCAGCTTCCCCCAATAAAAGATAAGCAAGCGCAAATCCGGCATCGCCCAAGTCGATAGCCATAGAAAGGCCAAAGTGCTCGGGATTGCTTTCTTTATATATCTTCCGGTAAATTCGCTCATATTGAATATGAACAGTGGGCAGGCTTCGTCTAAGAGCGTCCTGATCCATAATGTCGTCGTGCATTAAAAGAAAAGCGTGAGCGATTTCGACCATTAAAGACGCTTCCAAAATCGCCTTTTCGTTTTTGCCGCCAAAAATTTCATAACCAAGTTTTGTCAGACTACCGCGGATATTTTTGCCACCCATAAAATTAAAATAAATTTCCATCATTTCCTTTCCGATAGACGAAACTTTGCCAAATTCTCTCTCTTTTTTTTCAAAGAGGCGCTTAACGATTGACGAGGTTTTTTGGATATAGTTTTTTAGGTAGGTTTCGGCTTTCATAAAATAATTGTTTTAAAATTTTTTATTCTCCTTCGCCGAATACCCTGCGGTCTCGCCGCAGGGATGAAGGCGAGGAGAATAACCCTTCCGAAGCTCCGAGCCTGTGGCAAGGAGCGAAGGAGGGTATTCGGCTACGGAAGAATTCCGCTCAAGATACTCTGCGTTCTTAGCGCAGGGAGCTTCATTATGATTAAAGGATACTTATTTAGTTAGAAAGATTTCAGATTCGTTGTCTACAAAAACAAAACGGCCAATGTTGGCCGTAATTTTTTAACTTCGATTCAGCTTGATAGTTAAACATACCCTCCATTACTTTATCGGTACAAGAATTCAGTAAATCCTTTACCCCCAAGCTAATCATCTTCCCAGTTTCTTGCAAAAATAGCGAGAATTCGATTTTAGGGATAGTTATTTTATCCTTTTCAATAAGAAAATCCTCTATTATTCTTTTTAAAGAATACTTTTCCACAATTTTTAGTATTGACAGCTGTTTTTGTTTTTGATAAATTAGCCTCATTACGACGTTTCAGACGGCTTTTTCATTTTAAGCTCCACTCGCCAAAGTTAAGCTTGAAAAAGGCCGTCTTTTGTTTTATTCAATAAACGTACTTTAAATTAATCCTCTCCGCCGCAAAGTAAATATATTAAACAAATTATACATAACTTTTAAAAATTTGCAACCACACCCAAAAAGAAGCCCGAAAAGGGCTTCTTTTTGGGTGCTGTCGTTTCCGGACAATAATCTTTTCTTTTTTTAAGGTTTTACTTGGAAGAATTCGTCTCCTGCCATAAATTCCAAACAGTGTTCTCTCAAATTCTGCATAGCGTGTGAAGTCTCTGATATAGCGTATTCGGATTCTTTTAGCATTTGAAGCATCTCATTACATAATGTTGGGGTCATTTCTTGCGGGAATCCGTGCATATTTGTATATTCCATTGCCAAAAATATATCTCTGCCAAGCTCCTGGTCCAAATCTTCCAACATTTCTTTTTGAATTTCTACTAACTCAACTCTTTTTGCTTCAAGGCTTTCTATTTCTCCAATTCGTCGCTGGGCAAACTTCTGATAAAGGAAAGGTTCTTTAGATTGAGAACAAAAAACAAGTCGAATTTTTTCGCCAGTTCTCTTGGCGCCGTAAAGGGGGTGGTCGACGCTTACATTTCGTGCATCGGCAAAAATCACTATACCCCCACCAAGTAAAAATATTATTAAAATGAGCGAAAAAGTGTACCTCCATATTGGTTCTATATGGTAAATACGGGAAAACCTATGTTTTGTTACAACTTCTTTACCGGTAAGCTTGGATAAAAATAAAATTCGCGTTTCTTCCAAAAACGCTTTCTTTGGCTCAAAAAAATATCTAAAAGCCATTTTGTACCTAATGTCATTAAATTTTTCTTTTAAAAAATTATTGTCCATTGTATTTTTTTCTTATTTTTTGAGCTAACCGGTGGACCAAAACACGAAGCGTGCCTTCGGGTTTACCGGTTATTTTACTTAAATCTTTATATGAGACGTCCGAAAGATAATGGAGGGAAAATAGTTCCTGTTCCTCTGGATCAAATCTTTTTACCGTATCAATCACTTCTTGCAATTCTATCTTGCTCAGCCAATTTGTTTTTTCTTCAGGATCAGACTTGAGCTGGGAAAGAGGAAGGCTTTGGTGTGTTTTCTCGTGATAATAATCTTTCGCTGTATTTCTGACTATCTGCCAAAGCCACGACGAAAAATTACCTTTAGCCTCATCAAAACTATTGATTCTTTCAACAATTTTTAAAAAAACGTCTTGCGTTAAATCTTCAGCTGCGTCTCGATCTAAAGTCCTAACCATAAAAAAACGGAATATTTTCCTGCTAAAATAATTAAAGATCTTCTCACCCGCTTGCTGATTTTTCTGTTTTAAGAGAATTGCTAGCCGATTAAAATGGTCTGATTCGGCAAGAATTGTTGCCATATAGGTTAATACCGTTTAAAGTAAAAAATGTTACAAAGTTTATTTCAGATATACAAACTCCTCCCCGAGAACTTGTTGCAATATATCGTTGCCCTAGAAGTAAGCCTGTACAAGCTAAAACCCGCGGCTTCTCTCGGATATTCAAGGCGAAACCCCTGCCTTGCCGGCAGGCAGGCCGCACCGAAAGCCCAAAAAGACCATTCATCTCTCGACTGAAGTCGAGGGCTTTCCGGTGCTGGGGTAAAACTCACAACTAAAGCTCTTATTTATCTAGGGATAAGCCTCCTTTTTCTGGCGCGTCGGTAAAACAAACTGAAAAAAGGCTCGCGCCAGCAACGCGGGTCTGCTAGATAAACCACTACTTATTCCCCAATGATTTGTATTTGTACCTTCCGCGGTCTCGGCCTATCGAGTTCTACAAACAAAACTCGCTGCCAACGACCAAGTTGCATTTCTCCGTCAATTAGATTGAGGGTAAGGTTTGGAGATAAATGAATTGCTTTGCAGTGAGAATGGCCGTTATCACATTCATCAGAACACATATTCACGGTTCTTACGGCAAAATTATCATGATTGTACTTTATGTTTTTTGGCGAAATATTTTCTAAATTCTTCTTTATATCTTCCAACAAAAGAGGCTCATTCTCATTTAAAATCAACACTGCCGTGGTATGCATACTTTGAATATTAATTAAACCGTTCTCGATTCCCGTCTCGCTAACAAAAGCATTAATTTGATCAGTCATATCCAAAAACTCATATTCGTTTTTAGTCTGATATTCAATTGTTTTGCTTTTTATCTTCATATCTTATTAGAGAACTTTTTATTTCTATTGCTAAATTAATAATCTCCTCTAAAAACAAATTCTACATTGTTTTATTTAAAAAGGCATACCATTTCTTATTTCAAAAATCTGCCTTTTCTCTCTTTCAGAAAAACCTTCAAACCAATTTTAAGCCAAGGCGTGTAATGCTGGGGGTTTTTGGTGATTTCTTTTTTGAGACTTTTTATTTCTATCCATTTCCATTCGGCAATTTCGCCGGGGTTGGGATTCACTACGCCATTATATCTCCCCGCCAGAACGGCGCAAATTTCATTTTCTGAACCAATATTTTTGTAGCGAGATTTGTATTGAAACTTGCCAATATTTTCCAACTGGCAGGAAAAACCTAGTTCCTCTTTCAATCTTCGCATTCCGGCTGACTCATAATCTTCTTTCACTCTAGGATGAGAAGCGCCAGTATCCCAGTAAAGAGGCCAAAGCATTTTATCTTTACTCCTTTTTTGTAAAAACAATCTCCCCCTGTCATCGAAAATAAAAAACATAAAAGCTCTGTGCAAGCTGTCTTCGCCAAGATGGGCAGCTACTTTTTCTTTCAAGCCTATTTTTTTATCTTTTTCATCAACAAGAATAACAAAATCTTCTTTCATCTGATCTTTGTTCTTTAGCTTTGACTATTTATATTATCACTTTCTTTTTTAAAATCAAAATCTAATGAACCCCGTTAGAAGTCTGTCCATTAGTTCATTTCCGAATAGATACTATTTTGTGCGAGTTGTTCACCATAATCCTGTTTTACTTATGCAGAAAAAATTTTTCAAATTTTTTCTGCCAAAGACTTCTAACGGGGTAAAATCGCCCAAAAAATGAATTTATGCTAGGATATATAAGATAAATAAAATCTATTTATGTCAAATGAAATCGTAGAGATTGATGGTTCTTTTGGCGAAGATGAAGACCAGATACTCAGAGCTAGTTGCGCCTTATCTGCCGTAACCAAAACGCCCTGTCATATTTTTAATATTCGAACGGGAAAACCCGGACCGGGTTTAACAACCCAAAAATTATTGGAAATTGAAGCCATCTCTCGGTTTTGCAATGCAGAAGTAGAAGGAGATTTTCTGAGATCAGAAGAAATTAAATTCTATCCAAAAGAAATCCAAAACCGAGATTTTCATATAAAAATAGAATCCGCCGGAAGCATTACTCTTTTGGCGCAACTGTTAATTTTACCGGCAATATCTTCGCCTTTGGAAAATTCTGAGCCAATTAAAATAATTTTTGACGGCGGGGCTACCGATACTTTCTTTTCTCCTACAATTGATTATTTCCAAAATGTATTCTTAAAAATTTTAGAAAAGATTAACGGAAAAGTGGAGCTCAATATTCTAAAAAGAGGTTATTATCCCGAAGGAGGTTCAAAGGTTGAAATAAAAGTTTTCCCTCAAAAGTTAAAAAATCTAAAACTAACCGAAAGAGGGAAACTTCGAAAAATTAGAGTAATTTCTGGAGCTTCAGAATTTTTGAAAGAAAAGATGGTGGCTGAAAGACAAATTGCCGGCATAAGAGAGATTTTAGGAGAGTTAAAATTGCCTCTGGAAGAAAAAGTAGAATATTATCAAACCCAATGCCCGGGAAGCCAGATTTGTTTAATAGCCGAATTTGAAAATACTGTTATCGGCGCAGATAATCTTGGAAAATTAGGCAAAAGAGCAGAAGATGTCGGCAAAGAAGCAGCAATTGAATTTCTTAAAGAAGCAAAATCAGAAGCTTGTTTAGATAAGCAACAAGCCAGCCAAATTCTTCCCTATCTGGCTTTAAATAAAAACAAAAGCTCCTTTACCGTGTCGGAGGTAACAGGGCACTGCAAAACTAATGTCTGGATAACCGAAAAATTTATTAAAGGAAAATTTACAATCCAAAACAATTTAATTTTATGGAATCCATTCTAATCCAAGCAAATGCAAAAATAAACCTAGATTTTAAAATCCTTGGCAGAAGACGAGACGGTTATCATCTTATCGAAAGCGTTTTCCAATCGATAGACCTTTCTGATTTTCTTAAAATAGAAAAGTCAAAAAAAGATAACTTTACCGGAGCTATTATTTGTCCGGAAGAAAAAAATATCGTTTACAAAGCGAAAAAGATTTTGGAAAGAAATGTCGGCAGAAAACTGCCAGCTATCATACATCTCCAAAAATCAATTCCGATTTCCTCGGGCTTGGGCGGCGGAAGCGCAGATGCGGCAGCTACCTTATTGGGACTGAATATGCTTTACAGTTTAAACCTCTCCCAAAAAGAATTGGCAGAAATGGGAATTAAGATAGGAGCTGATGTTCCTTTCTTTTTATATGGAGGCACCTGCAGAGTGGAAGGAATCGGAGAAAGAATAAAAAAGATAAAACAAAAACCAGCGAGTTTTTATATTTTGTTTAGGCCTCATAAGAGACTGGAAACCAAAATGATGTATAAACTTTATGATAAAACCGGAAAAGATTTTTTAGCCCTAGCTAAAGAATTTTGTCCAGACATAAAAACAATAGAAAAAAAATTCCAAAGCCTTAATCTCAAAATGAAGCTTTCTGGTTCTGGACCTACGGTTTTTTGCCGAACGAATAACTATAATTTGGCTAAAAAAGTTACCGAAAGTTATCCGGAATTTAATGGGGATATTTTTATTTGTCATCCACAAAAGGAGGGGTTAAAAATATGGAAAACCTAGTTGTGTTGGGATCTACCGGATCAATCGGAAGACAAGCAATCGAAGTTTTAAGGAAAAATCCTGACTATTTTAAGGTTTTTGGATTGGCGGCAAAAGATGAAATTGAAATACTGTCTTCACAAATTAGAGAATTCAATCCTGAAATCGTCAGTGTTGCCGATGAAAAAACGAGAAACGAATTATCTAAAATATTTCCGAGTTTAAAAGTTTATGTTGGGGAGAAAGGATTAATCGAGCTCTCGACTAACCCAAAAGTTAATTCTGTTGTTTTTTCAACTTCAGGTATTGTTTGCTTAAGACCTCTAATCGAAGCAATAAAAAATAAAAAAAGACTACTAGTTGCCAATAAAGAGATTATAATTACCGCTGGAGAAATAATCAATAAATATATCAATGAATATAAAACTGAATTTTTGCCTTTAGACTCGGAACATTCCGCAATTTTTCAATGCCTAAAGGGAGAGAATAATAAAGAAGTTAAAAACCTAATTTTGACTTGTTCGGGAGGCCCTTTCAAATATTCCTCAAAAAAGGACTTAGAAAAAGTTACTGTAAAAGAAGTTCTTTCTCATCCTGTTTGGAAAATGGGGCCAAAAATTACAGTGGACTCTGCCAGTTTACTGAACAAGGGTTTCGAAGTCCTTGAGGCGCATTATATATTCAGAATCCCATTAGAAAAAATCAAAGTTGTCATTCACCCTGAGTGTATTATTCACTCTATGGTCGAATTTCAAGATGGCAGCATCAAGGCCTTGCTTTCGATCCCAGATATGCGACTCCCCATTCAATATGCTCTTTTTCACCCAAAAAGACTGTCCGGATTCCTGGAGCCGTTAGACTTGGTAAAAGTTAAAAATCTATCTTTTTTTGAACCCGATACTGAAAAATTTCCCTGCCTAAAACTGGCTTATGAAGCAGGTAAAATCGGTAAAACAATGCCTGCAGCCCTAGTTTTCGCCGATGAGATTGCGGTCTCTAAATTTTTAGATAATAAAATTAAATTTTCAGAGATCCCAAGGATTATTGAGAAAATATTAACCTCTCATCGCCCTATTTTAGAACCTAGATTAGAAGATATTTTCAAAGTCCAAAATTGGGTATATAAACAATTTAAAGACTAATATGAATATTGCCACGATTTTAACTGCCGGTAACAGTACCCGGACCAAACCAGTTAACAAAATTTTCTACCAAATCAAGAGAAAGCCCTTAATCTACTATACTCTTTTGGCATTCGAGAAAAATCCCGAAATTCAAAAAATAATATTAGTAGCCAAAAAATCCGATTTTAAAATCTTTCTTTCGCTGGCAAAAAGGTTTAATTTTCGAAAAATAGGAAAAATAGTTGAGGGAGGAAAAGAAAGACAAGATTCATGTTTTAACGGACTAAAGGCGGCTGGAAAGCTAGGTGCAAAGAAAAACGATTTAATACTTTTCCATAATGGTTCCAATCCCCTAGTTTCTCAGAAAGAAATCAAAAAAGTAATTGAAGCAGCAAAAGAATACGGAGCGGCTTTGGTAGCCCATAAAGTCAAAGATACCATAAAGGAGGCCGATGAGAATGGTTTTGTTTTAGAAACTATTCCCCGAGAGAGAATTTATTTAGCCCAAACTCCCCAAACAATTAAATACGGTCTGGCGAGAGAGGCTTTTGAGAAAGCCTATCAAGATAAATTTTACGGGACAGACGATATTTCCTTAGTAGAGAGAATGGGGAAACCGATAAAAATAGTGCCGGCAGCCTTTCAGAACATAAAAGTAACTTATCCAGAAGATTTCAAGTTTGTGGAAGCTTATATTCGTAAATATTATGAATAATGGAAATTATTTTCTCTAAAGACATTGGGTTTTGTTTTGGAGTAAAAAGAGCTGTAAAAATTGTCGAAGATTTGATTAAAGAATCAGAAGGTCCCTTTTGGTTGTTGGAACCTATAGTCCACAATGAAAAGGTAATGGGAAAATTCAAAAAGGCAGGGGTAAGACTTGTTACTTCGCTAGAGGAAATCGACAAAGGAGTGCTCATAATTTCGGCCCATGGCGAAAAGACAGAAGTCTATCGAAGGGCAAAAGAGAAAGGATTAAAAATTGTTGACACGACCTGTCCTTTGGTTACAGGTGCTCAAAATCTAGCTAAAAAGTTTCAAAGTCTTGGTTATCAGATTTTTATTGCCGGAGATAAAAACCATAAAGAGGTAACAGGAATTTTGGAAGCAACGGATAAGAAAGCAATAGTTATTTCTAAAGCAAAAGATTTTTCAAAGGTAAAAATTGAAAAACCCACAGTTTTAATTTCTCAAACAACACAAAGTTTAAGGAATATTAAAGAGATTTTTAAAGAATTAAAAAAGAAAGACAAAAAGGCAAAGTTTTTAAATACTCTATGCCCTACCTGTCAAAACCGACAGAAAGAAATTAAAGAATTAGCCAAAAAAGCAGATTTGGTTTTAGTAGTCGGTTCAAAAAGCAGCGCCAATACAAAAAGACTTTTTGAAATAGCTAGAAACAAAAATAAGAACAGTTTTTTAGTAGAAGGGGTGAACGATTTAAACAAAAGCGCGATTGCGGAAAGAAAAAGAATAGCAATAACCAGCGGAACTTCAACCCCTGATTGGATAATTGATGAGGTTGTCGAAAAAATCAAAACCTATGAAAAAGATAACCCGGAGAAAAACTAAAATAGTAAAAATTGGGGACGTAAAAATCGGCGGAGAAAATCCTATCGCTGTTCAATCAATGACAAAAACCGATACCAGAAATGTTAAGAAAACAGTAAGTCAGATAAAAAAATTAGCGGAAATAGGATGTGAAATAATCAGGGTAGCTGTTCCGGATATGGAAGCAGCTAAATCTTTAGGCGAAATCAAAAGACAAATTCAAATCCCTCTCGTCGCCGACATCCACTTTTCTTCTGATCTCGCCTTGGAGGCAATCCGGCAGGGAGTTGATAAAATAAGAATCAATCCTGGCAACATTGGCAATGAAGAAAGAATAAAAGCAGTGGTTTTAGCTGCTAAAAAAAGAGGAATTCCTATTAGAATCGGAGTCAACTCTGGCTCTTTAGAAAAAGATTTGCTTTTAAAATATAATAATATAGTAACATCACAAGCAATGGTAGAATCAGCATTAAGAAATATTAAGATTCTGGAAAAATACGGTTCCGCCGACATTGTCGTCTCTTTGAAAGCTTCTGATATAGAAAGAACAATCAATGCCTATAGATTGCTTTCAGAAAAAGTTGACTATCCTCTCCATCTTGGGATAACAGAGGCTGGAACTTTCTTCCGCGGAACAATAATGTCAGCTATCGGCTTGGGCATTTTACTGGAAAAAGGAATCGGCGATACTATAAGGATTTCCCTAAGCGCTCCGCCCTCAGAAGAAGTGAGAGTCGGCTGGGAAATTCTCAAATCGCTAAAAATCAGAAAAAGAGGAGTCACCATTACTAGCTGCCCGACATGCGGTAGAACAGAAATTAATTTATTAGAACTGACCGAGAAAATAGAAAAAGCAACTCAAAGGATCAGTAAAGACCTCCATTTGGCGGTGATGGGCTGCGTTGTAAACGGTCCCGGCGAAGCCAAAGAAGCAGATTTGGCAATCGTCGGCGGGAAAAAGGTCGGTTTGATATTAAAAAAAGGAGAGATAATTCGAAAAGCTCCTGAAAAAAAACTATTTCAGGAGTTTATGAAAGAGTTAAAGAAATTAGCAAATTAAAAAAATCTTTGTTTATTTAGCTAATTCTGGCTGGAAGAATTCGTTAATTTTAACATCAAGAGGCAAAACCTCTTTTATTTTTTTGCCCTCAACTAAAACTTTTAATAATAAACCTTCCATTGTTTCCTCCGAAAAATTCTGGTCGAAAATAAAATTTCCAAGCGAATAAGAAATATAGCCCTCGCCATATTTCTCGATTTCTTGAACCACATGGGGATGATGCCCAACGACTAAATTTGCTCCGGAATCTATCGCCAAATGGGCAAAATCTTTTTGCTCTGCATTGGATTGAGTCTGATATTCGTCGCCGAAATGAAAAGACACAATAACAATATCTGCCTGTTTTCTGGCAGTTTTTACACCTTCTTCCAATTTTTCTTTTGTCAACCAGGCGATTCCCGAACGATTTTCTTTAGCCTGCCAGCTCGGCGAACCTAAATTGGTATAAGCCAAAAAGGCAATTTTTGCTCCCTTAATCTCTTTTATTATAGGGGCGTAAGCTTCTTCTTCATTAAATCCGCCGCCAACATAGTCTATATTTACTTCTTTTAATCTCAAAAAGGTATCTTCTAAAGCGCTTATAGTATAATCAAAGCAATGGTTATTTGCTACTGATAAGACATCAAAACCGGCATAGCTTAAACCCTCTATTGCTTTCGGATCCGCTCGAAACGAATAAATACTACCAACATTTCTGCCTTTATCGGAAACAGGTCCTTCCAAGTTACCAAATAAGATATCGGATTTCTTAAGAGTATCAGCAATTTTCAAAAAAGGAAATTTCCAATTCCCCTGTCCATATTTTTTGACCTTAGCCTCAACTCCTCTATCAAGCATAATATCGCCGACAAAAAATAAGGTAGTTGATTTTGGCGGTATTCTCAAAGATACTGAAATTTGAGCGAGAGAAAGCTCTGTTTCAAAATTTTTTAAAGTCAGGAAAATAAAACAAACGCTTAATACAAAAGCGGAAAATATTACGGAAATAGAAAAAAGGGACTTCTTGGAATAATTTTTTAGGGAATTGGAAAATTTTTGGAACATCTTTCTGTATTATTATATTATTTTTATTTCGGCGAGGGAATACCCCGACGCTCCGTCGTCGGGGATGGAGCCGCCGGAAGAACTTGCCCCAAAGGGGATACCCTGCCCTCGGAGGGGCAGGGTAGTTCCATTTTTAAAGGAAAAGCCCCCGTGCTTAGCGCGGGGGCTTTTCTGTTTGCTACGTAATCGACAGAATCGATTTCAGTAGTTAGCGTCTGAATTGACTTCTCCTTTTTGAGTGACAATCTTTGCAGTAAACTGGTCTATCTGGAGTTGGCTGAAATGGAAGTTCGGTTATCTTAGTTCCACAATCAGCACAAGTCCAGTCACCTTGATACATTTGTCTTGGAGCAAAGTCTCTTTCTGGACGATCAAATTTCTTGAAGGCCATAAACTTACCACTAATGTATTACGAATCAATACACGAATACTCACTAATTTATTTCGAGCAAAAGCTCGAAACAAGGTTTCCGCCGAAGGCGAAGTTCTTATTCCAAACGAAGTAAGGAACAAGGTTCTCGCCGAAGGCGAGGTTCTTATTCGTGATTATTCAAGATTAAATTCGTGATTTTATTAGCGGTATTACAACTAAAAAGCGACCTTTTTAAACTTCTAAGCCGCTACACCCCCACACCAATTCCTCCAACGGTTAATGACTTTTCACGTAGTATAAGGCAAAGCCGTCTCACGGCTCCGAACCGTTGTTATATATTCATCCGACCAAGAATTGGTGTGGGGGTAAACTTAACTGGGCCTTCGCTAATTTTTTAAACTATTGAAGATTTAATTAAGCTACTTCGACTTATTAGTTCAACTATCATTATACTCTTTTTAGAAATCTTGTCAATGTTCTGTACTGGTCCATATGATATGATACACCCAGCTCTTGAAAAACATGAAAGGAAAGTATAATGGATGCCGTATGACAATCTACGGCACAATTCTACCCGGAGCAGCCACAATTTCGCGTTCCGCTGCT
>Ga0210051_1003547_pt1 | contig 15463 bp, 13 predicted proteins | sample CryGey092014_all_FD_185464 | JGI IMG/M metagenome (GOLD analysis project Ga0210051, IMG submission 185464) | Groundwater microbial communities from aquifer - Crystal Geyser CG23_combo_of_CG06-09_8/20/14_all (SPAdes) (version 2) | ecosystem: Environmental > Aquatic > Deep subsurface > Groundwater...
TCTTTGTGCCCTTTCTACCTATCGGTAGACAGGTGTGGTGAAAAAATGTAGGCACGGTTTTAACCGTGCAAACAATGTGGATTCTAACCACAAAGTTCACAAAGAGCAAAGCATTATTTAAAAAACCAACATAATTAATTTCTTTGAAAATTTAAAATCTTGGTGTTCTTTGTGCCCTTTCTACCTATCGGTAGACAGGTGTGGTGAAAAAAGGACTGGCACAGATTAAATCTGTGCCTACAAATTATGCTTTGGTGTTGATAACATATTTTAACTTATGATAAAAGAAAGATTGCTCATATTTTCAAAAATCGGACTCCTTTTTGATATAATATTCACTGTTGCTGCCTTTTATCTTGCTTATCTTTTGAGGGCATTCGTTATTCCTCTGCCTGAAAATGCACCCCTTGAATTCAATTCACTTGCCTGGTTACTGTTCATTATCATCCCCGTATGGGTAATACTGCTTTCCTATGAGAATGCCTATATTACTCCTGAGAAGAAACCTCGTGATACATACCTCCCTGCTATAAGAGCGGTCTTTTTCGGAACTCTTATCCTTCTCGCTGCAATATTTATACTGAAGGCAGTCACACAGTCACGACTTTTTGTAATACTCTTTTCAGTGATTGATGTAGTCTTCCTTATATGTCTGCGTAAATGGCTTTTCCCTCCGCTTGCCTCAAGGGAAAGTAAGGAGGTGCTCATTGTGGGGAATAAAGAAGATACGAGTTTTGTTAAAGAGTTCCTCTCTTCCTCTCCTTTTAGATTTAATATAAAAGAATTTCTGGAAGACAGCAGACAATTTGACCGCCTCGTTGCCGACTGGATAGACTGGGTTGTAATCGCTGCTTCACCTATGAAATTCTCCCAGTACGAAGACATCATACTTTCTTGTAGAAAGATGGGGATACCAGTATCCTTCGCAATAAAAGAAAACTATGCATTCGCCAGAACGAGATTTGATATAGAAGCATATAATGGGCTATCACTCCTGAGCTTTTCTACTGCACCGGAGCTGTCTCCTTTCCTTGTTATGAAATATATATGTGACAAAATAATTGCCCTGTTATTGCTGTTTCTGCTATTTCCCGTGTTTTTTATAACTGTCCTGCTAATAAAGATAGAGTCAGAAGGTTCTGTTATATTTAAACAACAACGGTGTGGATTGAATGGTAAAATATTCAACCTTTATAAGTTCAGGACCATGGTGAAAGAGACAGAAGGAAAGATGGATGACTTTTTCTATTTAAACGAAATGAACAGAGTCGTCTTCAAGATGAGAGATGATCCAAGAATAACAAGAATAGGTAGGATACTTAGAAGACTGAGTCTTGATGAATTACCCCAACTTATAAATTGTGTAAAGGGAGATATGAGTATAGTGGGACCAAGACCGCCCATCTCAAAGGAGGTAGAAAACTATGCTCCACAGGAAAGGAGAAGGTTATCAATGAAACCCGGGCTTACATGTATATGGCAGGTATCGGGCAGGAATGAAATTGATTTTGATAGATGGATGGAACTGGACCTTGAATATATAGACAACTGGACACCTCTTCTGGATATAAAACTCGTTCTCCTCACCATTCCCGCTATCCTGTCAGGTCGAGGGGCATATTAAAGAGAGGTCATACTCTCTCTATATATTTTCCTGTTCTCGTGTCAATCTTTATAGTGTCTCCTACATTGATAAAAAGCGGAACTGTGACTTTCAATCCGGTTTCCAACACCGCGGGTTTTGAGCCGCCTTGAGCTGTATCTCCTTTCACTCCCGGGTCCGTCTCCACTACCTTCAGTTCACAAAATGTAGGAATATCTACACTCACAGGTTGTCCTTCTGCGAATATAACAGAAACTTCTTCGTTCTCCTTTAGGTACGGGATACAGTGAGATAGCAGAGATGAGGGAAGTGATATCTGCTCATAGGTCCCTGTATCCATAAAGAAAAATAAATCCCCCTCTTTATAAAGATATTGCATCTTTTTCTCTTTCATCCATACTATTTCAATTCTTTCTCCCGCTCTAAATGTTTTCTCTACAACCGCACCATCCTTCAGCCTCTTGAACTTTGTGCGAACAAATGCACCACCTTTCCCTGGTTTTACATGCTGAAAGTCAACAAGCGCCATCAGTTCCCCTTCAAGTTTTATTGTTATACCCTTTTTGAAGTCTGCAGTAGTTGCCATAAAGCCTCCCTTAACACCATTTACGATTGACTATTTACAATTGACCAATAACATTTAACATTTCACATCCCACTTACTTGTCGCAACCAGGAGGTTGCTCCTACCTGCTTACTCTCTACCCCCTTCCCTCTTCTCTCTTCCCTCTTCTCTCTTCCCTCTTCTCTCTTCTCTCTTCCCTCTTCCCTCTTCTCTCTTCCCTCTTCCCTCTCCCCCTTACTCCCTACTGCCTACTGTTTACTGCCTACTACCTACTATTTACTGCCTACTGCTCTTTCATAAAGTACCTACCTGGCAATTGTTTCACCACTGATTTCAATTCCAGAGATAGGAGAATGCCAGAGAGTTTGGATACAGGCATAGAAAGGGATACTGAAAGTTGGTCTATATGAGTGGCTGTATTTCCAAGCTTTTCATACACCTCTTTCTCGTCTTCTGTGAGTGGTGGAAGCTCCCTCTTTGTAATTATTCTGTCTAATTTCAGGGCATCTATTATATCCTGCACACTGGTAACAGGCCTTGCTCCATCCATTATCAATTTATTTGTACCCTTTGATGTTTCCTCTGTAATATTCCCTGGAATAGCAAATATCTCTTTTCCCTGTTCAAGTGCCCACTCAACCGTTGTAAATGTCCCGCTTCGTTGTGTCGCTTCGACTACCAGTATAGCGTCAGATAGTCCACTTATTATCCGATTTCTTAGTGGGAAATTCCCTGCAAAAGGATGAGTGCCAATTGGAAATTCAGATATACATGCACCGTTTGTTATTATCTTATCTATAAGATAGACATTTTCGGATGGATAGACCCTGTCTATTCCACATCCAAGAACCGCGATTGTTCTGCCATTTTCCTTTAAAGCCCCTTTATGTGCATGTGTATCAATTCCTCTTGCAAGCCCGGATACAATCGTCAAGCCCACCCTTGCAAGTTCTCGCGCAAACTTCTCTGCAACCATTTTGCCATAATGTGATGCTCTTCTGGAGCCAATTATAGCAATGGAAGGATTGTCATCCTTCAAATCACCCCGCACATACAGAAGCGGAGGAGCATAAGGAAGGCACTTTAACCGTTCTGGATAGTCATCGCTTGTAAATGGAATGAGTTTTACCCCGAGACTGTCCATAAGAGAGATGTGTTTCTTTACATCTACATTGACACATTCTCTTATATTTGTTGCTATTTCGCTGGAGGTCACAGCTTTAAGCCTCTTCCTGTCTGCTTGTATGACATTCCGGGGCGAACCGAATTTCCTCACCAGGACCTTTAGGGTTTCCTCACCCACCCCTTTGGCGAGCGAGAGTTTTATCCATGCCTCTAAGTCAGTCATCTTATCACTGAAATTTTATACTTCACCTAATAATCATCAAGCAGATAGTCCTGTTGCTGATGGGCAGATTATTTTTACTCTTCTGTATTTATATTCTCCAATGGGTGTTGCAGCAGATATCCTTACATGGTAATTGCTGATCGTCCCCGATATGGTTCCATCATTATTTTGCCTCCATTTTACCTTCACCAACTTAGGATTTACTGCAATGATGATATGAACATTTCCACTCTGCATATCTGCTATATCCTCTCCACTGGGCATTGCTTTTGCCATTTCTCCTCCATAATCCGTGTGTGAATGATAATCGCCGATTACATCTATCGACATATTTTTTGTTATATTTGTCATCCTTTCAATTGCTCTCATCTTTGGCTCAGTCCACGAAAATTTCTTTTCTGCTGTCTGGGATGGAATTGCATATTCAACAAAAAATCTGTTACCCCCCTTGTAGCCGAGCAAAAGGCCAAGCGTTTCTCTCTTGTAAACCTCAACAACAGAAAGAATCATTGCGAGAAATGCCCTTTCTTTTATATAGACAGTGAATTCGTCCATAACAAGATTATAAACCAACTCATCCTAAAAGTCAAGAAAAAAATCAGCGGACTAAACGGATTACACAGATTTTTTAAGAACCTTTATTATCGTTTATCTCCTTTCTATGCTAAAGACACCTTGAGTTCTTTAAGGTTTTTTCTTGACAAATTGTGATTTCTGCGTTATACTTAATGCATTGTGAATAAGAAGGGTTGATATCATACTGCAGTGCTTGTTACCATAGGTACTGTCAAAAATAATATGAAAGGATATGAAAGAAACCACACCTGCCTACCGTCAGGCAGGGAGGACACAGAGATAAAATTAATTCCCTGCCTGCGGCAGGCAGGTCTGTGCTCTCCAGACAATGTCTTATATGATTTAACAGGGATTGCCCGCCTACCGGCAGGCAGGTAAGAGAACTTAAGAGAAAAGAAATAAAAAAGAAACAATAAATCTCTTTCAATCTCTTCAAATCCCTGTTTTAACTGATAAATTTCAATGTAAAAAGACCAAAAAACGGAATAAAGAGGTTAATTTTGTGAGAGAGGTCACAGGGGGAGGGACAAAGATCTTTCATAAGTCTTTAATGAATCAAAATCTCTGTGTTCTCTGTGGTTAAATTTTTGACAATACTTTTTTGAGGAAAAGGAGGAAATATGGCAGGAAAAAGGGAAGTATCCGTCGGATTGGTGGAGACGGCACTGCTTATCTTCGTAGGGGTGCTGATAGCTATTCTGCCAATAAAGGCAGAAGAGTTTGGTAGTATAGAGGGGAAAGTTGTTGATAAGGCAACAGGAGAACCTCTTCCAGGGGCAAATGTTATTATCAAGGGAACGCTCCTTGGGGCAGCAGCAGGAATAGAGGGAAAATATTCTATATCTAATGTTCTTGTTGGCTCCTACCGAATTGTAGCAACGATGATGGGCTATAGAGCTGTAACCAAAGAGGTAAAAATCTCTCCTAAAGAGATAGTTCATCTCAATTTTGAGTTGCAGGAGAGTGCAATTGAGATGGGTGGTATAGTGGTAACTGGCACAAGGACCCCCAGATATGTGAAGGATGTCCCAGTGCGTACCGAGGTCATTACAGCCCGAAGACTTAAAGAGAGGGGCGCCCCAAATCTATATGAGGCTCTGGAAGGGGTGCCCGGGATAAGGGTGGAGCAGCAGTGTTCCTACTGTAATTTCAGCATTGTAAGAATGCAGGGGTTAGAGTCTGGTCATGTTCAGGTATTGATTGATGGTCAACCCATCTATTCTGGTCTGGTAGGGGTGTATGGATTGCAGCAGATCCCCGCAGGAAACATAGACAGGATAGAGATTGTCAAGGGCGCTGGTTCTGCTCTTTATGGCAGTTCTGCCATTTCAGGAGTCATTAACATTCTTACCAGAAAACCAGCTGCCGAGCAAACCTTGGAAGCATCAATAAACCTCGGAAGTTACGGCACTAATGAATATATCATATCTGCCTCCAGGAAGTTGGAAAATTTAGATGCAATGTTGACTGCACAGAAGAATACGGGCGATGCAATTGATGAAAACGAGGATGGTAATACCGACAGGGTCAAGACCGACAACATAAGTATAGGAACCAGGATAAATGCATACAATGTGTTGGGAGATGACCAGATTACCTTCAACGGCAGGACATTGAATGAGAGCAGACAGGGCGGAGAATTGGAGACCTGGGAAAATCCTTTTGCAGCAGGTGCCGAACATATCAAAACGACCAGGTATGAGGCTGGAATTGGCTACAAGATGGGGTTTAGGTATGGCGGCGAGATTTGCCTGAACCTTAACTACTGTCTCCACAAGCGCAATGCCACCAATGATGCCTTCCTCGGTGATTACATGGCTACCCATAATGATACTGTGCCTGCAGTTAATGAAATGGAGCCATACCTCGCCGATGAGAACCTCTATGTGGTAGATGCAAACTATGCCCATCCCATTGGAAGACATCACCTATTGGGAGGTGTCCAGTATTCCTATAATGACTTAGATGAGACGGGCAGGTATGTAATTGTGGATGAGGCTGATACTAATTATGGTGAAACCTATACATCCGATAGCAAAAAGCATGCCTACGATGCAGGAATCTATCTTCAGGATGAATTTTCTATAATAGGTGGTAGTCTGGAATTAGTGATGGGGGCAAGGTATGACATCCACCGCTCAAAGGATAAGTTTGGTGGTTCTGGCAAGGTTGCTCCCAGAGATATGCCCTCACTTGAGTATAATGAAAAGGCCTTTAATCCCAGATTAGCACTTATGTGTAGACTATCTCCTGAATTTACCTTACGGGGCAGTGTAGGAACTGGCTTCAGGGTTCCTTATGGCTTTAGTGAGGATTTACATCTTTGTAGTGGCTCACCGAGAGTCAATAAGCCTGCAGGTCTAAAACCTGAAAAATCTGTAAGCTTTAACCTTGGAGCAGATTACTCAGCCGAGAGGTTTACGGTGAATGTCAATCTCTTCCGTACTAACCTGCAAGACAAGATTGGGTTTACAGACGCCAGCGAATCCTCCGCAAGATTGGGTTACACTTATGAATGGGCTAACATAGGTAAGGCGTATACACAGGGGATAGAACTCGGTTCCAGAGTGCTCCTTGGTCGTGACCTTGATCTTGACCTCAATCTGGCTTTTACTGATGCCCAATATGAGAATGAACGAGAAGATTGGGTAGATCATCCCGTGCATGGAAACAAATATGCAGAGGATAGCAAACATATCCCCCGTGTTCCTGAGATTACCGGAGGCATCAATTTCGGGTATAGCCCTGGTGACTGGAACTTTGTATTTGGTGGTGACTACACCGGGAGTATGTATATTGACTACTGCAAGGATGAGGAGGTAACAGACCCCGAGAGTTATATCAAACATACTGATCCTTTTTTCTTATTAAATAGTAGGTTGTCTAAGACTTTTCCATCGCATGGGATCGCTATCTTTGTAGGGGCAAAGAACCAGTTTGGTTACATCCAGCCCGAGAAGCACCCTGACGATGCTGCCTTTATGTATGCGCCCTATACAGGTCGCATTGTCTATGGTGGAATAGAAATGAGGATTTAAGGAGATAAAATAAATAGACTACTCAAAAGACTCTCTTGCTTTATGATTTAGGATTTCAAATGTAGGCACGATTTCAAATCGTGCGGGCACAAATTGAATTTGTGCCTATCTACCTGTCGGTAGACAGGCAAATGCTATAAGTGGACAGTTTCATATACGAACATACAAGGAGCAAGAATTCAAAGGGATTTACCCATATATTCTACCCACTAAATTGGAGAAGAACCCAAAAGATGAAAAAGATAAGAGACTCGCAATTTATGGAAGAAAATTAGGGAAAAGAAATTGTTGTCTTCGTAAATCTCAAGGATAAGGGGGAAGAAATGCTTGTGAGAAAAATCATAATTGTGGTGCTTATATCATTTGGACTTTTCTGGGGCTGTAAAGAGGAGAGCCCAACCGATGATAACGGAAACACCTCTATGGTTGAATATATGATAGATGCCTCAAGTTCCGAAGACTGGGCGTATTTCAGTTTTTCGGAGGGTGATTCTGTTTCAGTATCCGACCTTGAAAGTTCACTGGTTTGGGATTTAGGATTTCAACGATTCAGGATTAGGACGAACAGTGGCACAAGTGGTCCCGGAAGCGGTGGAGCTATAAATATGGGAAAGATAGACTTTAGTTCTCTCAGTGAGGCTCCGGAGAGTGGCTATGTAGTGGATACTATATTGACTTATGCAGATATGGGTGGAACACATGAATACAGTGGTAATCCTGATACGAAAGATTGGTACAATATGAGTGGAATGCCACCTACCTTTACTGCGCTGGATACAGTCTATGTGGTCAAAACAGCCGATGGAAAATATGCGAAGGTAAAGATTCTTAACTACTACGATGCACAACATAACAGTGGATTTATTACCTTCAAGTATGTGTATCAGCCTAATGGCAGCCGAAATTTTTAACAATTTAAGGGGACTGGGTTTTGGCTCCCGGTCCCCTTGAAGGAACAGGAGGGACAGTGAAGGATATAGGCTTCCTGCTGTTGGCAGTAATCAGTCTATCATTACCCTCAGAGTTGATGTCAGCAGAGTTTGGAAGAATCGAGGGAAGAGTTACAGATGAAGAGACTGAAAAACCACTTCCACTTGTTAACATTCTCGTTAAAGGAACTTCCTTGGGATCTGAGACTGATAAGGAAGGTCGATACTTTATAAGAGATGTTTCTTGTGGGGATTATGAGATTATAGCAACAATGATGGGTTATAGAGCGGTTACTAAAGAGGTAAGCGTCAGGGCTGGTGAGATTTCAGCCATAGATTTCAATCTGCAGGAATCCCCCATTGAAATGGGCGGCATAGTGGTAACTGCTACAAGGACCAATAAATATCTTGCTGATGTTCCAATTCGTGTTGATGTAATCCCTGCCAAGGAGATTGAAAGAGCCAACAATCAGACGGCAGCTGATGCTGTGGCATGGCTCACAGCAGTGAGTGTAGAGGGCTCTGGATATTCACGAGGCGTGGTGAGGCTTCAAGGGTTACCTGCTAAATACACACTGGTTATGATTGATGGGCAGAGAGTCAGAGGTGGGCATGCTGACGACATAGACTTAAGCCAGATACCAGCAGATATGATTGAGAGGATAGAAATATTGAAGGGCCCCTGTTCTGCACTTTATGGTAGCGATGCATTGGGAGGGGTTATCAATGTTATTACGAAATCAGCACCCCCAAAATTAAGTAGCACTGGCTCTATCTCTTATGGAACATACAATACACAAATCTATCGGTTAAGCCATGGTCTCAAAGCTAACAATATTGGTTATATTGCTACTGGTACCAGAAGCAAGACTGATGGCTTAGAAGAATGGAGTAGGTATACAGCTAATAACGTTTTTACTAAAGTTAACTATGGGAAGGATAATAAGATTATTGGCTCTATTAATTATTATTGGGAAGACAGGATTCTTCTGGATATGAAAGAAAAGAAACTTAACTCTAACATCAAGGGAAATTGGAGGCTGGATAGGTTTTCTACTATGAAGATAGGAGGCTACTGGTCTCAATATAACCGTTCATTGGCGAGTCATGGTGATACTTCAACTTCTGAAGAGATTGGTTTCAGGACTGAGTTTCAATATGATAGGCAAGTCTTTGCTAATAATCTATTGACGATTGGGGGAGATTATTCTTATAATAAAAGCACAAGCGACATAGTTGATGGCAGTGAGAACATTAAGAGTTTGTTTATCCAAGACCAGATAGAATGGCTCGACATGTTTTTGGTCATACATGGATTGCGTATGGACGCTCACACTGATTGGGGTGTTCAATATAACCCAAAGTTAAACCTTATGTATAAACCCCTTGATAGACTGGGAATTAGGGCATCAATTGGCAGAGGATTTAAGGCACCAACCTTATCTCAACTACATATGTTTTGGTATCATAGGTTTGGAGGTGGTTTCTGGATTAAGGGAAATTCAAATCTAAGTCCAGAGAAGTCCATTGGATATCAGGTTGGTGTTGAAGTTGGGCCATTTGTTCCAGGCTGGTGCAATCTTTCTCTTTTCTGGAATGATGTTAGGGATATGATTACAATTGAGGAAATAGGGACTTATGGAGGTAAGCCACTTCTCTCATATATAAATGCAGAAAGAGTGAATACCAAAGGTGCAGAATTTGAGTTGAGAACAAACTTCTTGGAATATTTTACAACTTCGCTTGGTTACACCTATACTATTGCAAGGGATATGGATACTGAAAAAGAGCTTACTTATACTCCAAGGCATAAGTTGATTGGAGGGTTAAGTTTCCACAGTGAGCAGATTGGCTTGACTTTGGATTTGAGAGGAGAATATACAGGCAGGAGGTACATTGACAGTGATAACACGAATATACTTGATGGATACTATCTACTGCATTCCAAGCTTAATGCGACTGTTTTCAAGCATCTGAAATTGTCCTTTGCTGTCAACAATATACTCGACTTTCAGTATGAAGAAATGAGTGAAATGCCCGGAAGGACATTTCTGGGAAGTGTAGGAATAAGTTTTTAGAAAGGGGGTAAAATGAAAGATATAACAAGAGGAAGAAGGGCACTGGGCTTTATGTTTTTACCTGTAATTCTGGCAACTTTGATGATTTTGCCGTCAAGGAGCATTGGTCACACAATGTGGCTGAATGTGACAGATTTTTATCCTGAAATCCATCCAAAATATAGTGCAAGCACTAAAATATACCTTGGCTGGGGACATCGCTATCCAGCAGATGACTTCTTATCTCAGGAGCAATTAGATGAGTTCTATTTTGTCTGTCCCAGATGTGGCAAGCACCACAAGTTAAGCCCTAATCCAAGTGGCTTTTTAGCTACCGAGGTAAATTTTAAAGAACCAGGTGCGTATATAGTCACTGCTGCGCTAAAACCAGGATTTTATACTATGTATATTGAAAAGGGAGAGATGCACCACAAAATGGGACCAAAGAAAGGAGTTAAGGGTAAGGTTATTTTGAGTCTCTACTATGAACAATATGCCAAGACATTGATAAATGTGGGGGCTGAGGACACAAGCGCTTACAACAAACCTGTTGGGCACAAAATTGAAATAGTACCGTTGAAAAATCCAATGATATTGAGTGAAGGTGATTTTTTGCCTATACAGGTATTGTTTGAAGGCAAGCCAGCGAGTTTTTGTAAGATATATGCTACATACATGGGTTTTTCAACTGGTGAGGATTTTGCTTATGCCACTTCTACAGATAGTAAAGGAATTGCAATGATAAGGATTTTACATTATGGACCCTGGCTTATAAAGGCGGATATGAAATTACTTGCTACAAAAGATTTGGAGGACAAATGTGACGAACTTCATTATACCGCAACCTTAACCTTTGAGGTGCCGTAAAAGTGATGAATACTGATAGCTATAAGGAAGATATCATGAAATTCAAGAGAGCTAAGATAGTGTCTACTGCTGTGGTATTGACCTTGATACTGACAATAACGATTGCATGGTGTGAAGATGTGTTAACCCCTATCTCGATCTACGATAAGGAAAATCTACTTCAGATATCTATAGAGGATGTAGGAAAGTATCACGGAGATATATGCCCCTGCCTGATAGCTGGCTTCAGAGCAACTCAGCTCGCCATATCACAACTCTGGAAAGATGAGATACCCAAAAGGGAAGATTTCAAGATAATCAGCGCCTTTCCTGGCCAGGGTTCTCAGGATGCCTTTGAATTTATCACACGAGTGAAAACAAGAGGAGACTTTAAGCTCGAATTACCAGAGGGGACAGATATAGTAAACATCTCCAAGAATAATTGGGTTTTTATAATTACCCGAAAGTCCACCGGTTTACCCCGTAAGACCTCTGGTCTCTTACGGGGTGAACAGATCAAGATCTGGCTAAAAGAGGAGGTATTTCCAGAGGGATTGAAGCAGTATTTTGATTTAAGAAAGAAGGTGAAGTTTGAGAAAACCGCAACACCCGAAGAGAAAGAGGCGTTTAAATCGGCTGTGAAAAAGCTTAAACAGAGGTTTGTGAGTTGGCCGGCAGATAGGCTTTTTGATTTTAAGAAAGAGCGACGGAGGTAAAGGAGGCATTATAACTGAATCAAAAGGATTACCAGTTGAAGTCCGGGCTGCGGCTGCTATGATTCTCATCCAGCTTGCCCACAAATTGGTGGCGGAATTACCAGGTGCAATGGCTATTGCCGGGACTGCTGCTCACCCGATGGTCTTTGCCGTGCTGACCTTCTGTGCTGCGTATGTCCTTGCATTTGTCGTTTGTCTCTTTCGCATACGCTGGGGCTTTATAATCAGTATCGTGCTGGGTATCGAGATTATTCTCCAGCCAATTGTATTTCATGTCATTATGCGAATTCCCAAAGAATCGTCCTATTACATCCTCTTCCCAATCCTTCAGGGAATTCTGGTGACTTATTTCTGCTGGCTGGGCTATCGGGCAGTCAGGACATCAGAGAGATAGAAAGTTAGAGATAAATGGCAGATTTTCGATTTGGGATTGAGAGCATGCAAATCGTAAATCGAAAATCGAAAATTTACGGTTGTGTAAATATTTTGGAGCTTATGACTTATGCTGTAATGATTTACTCTATATTTGTGCCTTTAAGATTGGGCACAATATGGTCTTATGTGGGATTAATTGTGTTTTTATGGGGTGCAACTATTTATACTATTGCCATAGTAAATTTTGCTACGGCTCCACTTGATAAACCGGTTACCAAAGGGATCTACGGCATCTCAAGGCATCCCATACATTTTTCGTATTTCGTAATGTATATAGGCATAGGTATAGCCTGTGCTTCATGGATTTTTCTATTATTTTCCATAATATATATAATTTTGCAGGACATTTTGCATTCTGCTGAAGAGCGCTTCTGTCTTGAAAAATACGGTGATGCCTATCGAGAATACATGAATAAAACATGGAGATATATAGGAGTGCCTAAAAGATGAAGAGTCTTTTGATATTATCGGAGAATTTGATTGTGGAGGATAGGATACCTATATGGATTTAAGCTTATTGGTGAAATAAGTAAGGACAGACCCAATGAAAAAGATTTAGAAAAAGCAAGGAAATTTGTAAAGGATTTATTAGAAAACTTACACAAAAAAGCAAAGCAAAATTAAGCACGACAGGTATATATGGAGTTGTTAGACACCCTTTATATACGAGCAACGGGTTACTGGCTTTGGGTATGGCTATTCTCTTTAAATCAATGTGTGCCCTCTTGTTCTCGATTCCCTATGCTCTTCTTTATCTATTCATTATACATTTTGAAGAGAAAAATCTTCTGGAGAGATACGGAGAAGAATATAAAGAGTATAAAAGAAAAACTCCCTGGAAGATGATTCCAAAGGTAATTTGAAACAAGACCACAAGGATGAAAAATCTCTTGCTGATAATAGTTTTAATTTTTGGTGGGCAAACCCTGGGCTGCCTAGTGGGATTAATAAAAAACCCAAAAGACTCTACTTTATATGGCTCTTTATCATTTGCTGCTTCGATGATGTTAGGTATATCATTCTTTCAATTGATACCCGAAAGTCTAAAAATCATACCCTTTTACCTGGTAATAGTCTCTTTCTTTCTCGGAATAATTATCATGCGAATCGTTGACCACCTCCTATCTCATATAAATCCTGAGTTGCTTAAAAAAGAAAAACCATCCGTTAAAAGAAGTGTCGCCATGCTTGTTGTTGGCATGGCTTTACATAATCTGCCGGAGGGGCTGGCAATTGGTGTTGGTTTCGCATTGACACCTACACTGGGAATTATGATAGCAATTGGAATCGCGGCACAGGATGTTCCAGAAAATATCGCAACAATCGTTCCTTTATACGGCTTGACCAGAAAGAGAATGAAGTCGTTTATCATAGTAACGATAACAATTTTGTTTGAACTACTCGGTTTTATTTTTGGCTACTATATTTTAAGAGGAACATCACTAAATTTATTGGGAGCCTCGCTTGCACTTGCAGCGGGTTTTATGACTTATATCTCAATAGAGGAATTGATTCCAGCAGCCCAAATAAAACAAAATTTAAAAGTGGGTGTTTCCGGTCTTACCTTGGGTGTGGTCTGTGTTTTATTAATCAGCTTTTTAGGGCAGATTTAAAAGAGTGAATATCTACAGGTCTTCTTTTTCATATCGGGGATAGAGAACAAATTTTTTCATTTTTTTCTTGATAAGTAAGAAATTTTATGGTATACTCTAATGAGCATATGCTCATTATGGAGTTTTTATGGGGAGACGGAGAAGATGTCGGTGGGTAGGTTATAGACCCGTGGCGCAGTTTTACAAGCCTCGCGGCATACCTCTCAGTTCTCTTGAACAGGTTAGGTTGACCATTGACGAATTTGAGGCGATAAGACTATGTGATTTAAAGGGATTACACCAGGAGGAGGCGGCCCGACGGATGAAAGTGTCACGCCAGACCTTTGGGCGGATACTTAATGAGGCACACAGGAAGATCGCTAAATGCTTTGTAGAGGGTAGGGCATTAAGAATAGAGGGTGGTAACTATACTATTATACAAAGGGGCCTAGAGTGTTATAGATGTGGATTCGCATGGGAGATTCCTCTGGAGTTTCCATTGCCCCCAGGTTGCCCAGAGTGTGGAAGTCCGATTATTCGGGCAAGGGGTAAATCACAAAATAAAGAGTAAGAAAGGGGGAATGTGGAAAAGAACAATAAACTGAAAAATGTACTTGCAAGAATAAAAAACAAGGTTCTCATTTTCAGCGGTAAGGGTGGGGTTGGGAAGAGCACCGTTGCTGCCAATCTGGCATTTGCCTTTGCCGATAGGGGTATGAAGGTTGGACTTCTGGATGTTGATATTCACGGTCCCAATCTCGCAAAGATGCTCGGTGTCGAGAATGAGAGAGTATATGCATCAGATGAACACACGATCCAGCCTGTAATAATTACAAAGAATCTAAAGCTTGTCTCAATGGCATTTCTCCTACAGGACGAAACCTCACCTGTGATATGGAGGGGCCCGCTAAAAATGAAAGTAATTCAACAGTTTCTTGAAGATGTCGCGTGGGGAGACATTGACTGGCTTGTAATAGATTCCCCACCAGGCACTGGGGATGAACCCCTATCAATTGCACAGTTGATTCCGGCAACGGGAGCAGTAATCGTAACTACTCCACAGGAGGTCTCACTGCTCGACTCGAGGAAGGCGGTGAATTTCGCCAAAAAACTAAATCTAAAAATACTCGGGGTAATTGAAAATATGAGCGGGCTTATCTGTCCATACTGTGGTAAAGAAATTGAACTCTTTAAGAAGGGCGGAGGCGAAAGAGTATCCAATGAGATGGGGGTGCCGTTTCTGGGAAGGATCCCAATAGAACCAGAAATTGTTGAGTCGAGCGATAATGGTAAGCCGTTTGTTCTAAGTAACCCAGAATCCAGGGCATCCAAGGCATTTAAAGCAATTGTAGAAAAGATATTGCACAAATGACTAATGACCAATTTCTAATGACTAATTTTAGGTAAGGAAATTGATATTTGATTTTTGATTTAGTAAAGAGGAGGTGATTTATATGCCAAGAGGAGATAGAACAGGTCCCGCGGGATTGGGCCCTATGACGGGAAGGGCGGCGGGGTACTGTGCTGGTTATTCAGTGCCCGGTTATATGAATCCCATACCTGGAGGAGGTTATTGGAGAGGTGTAGGTAGAGGTGGAATACCTTGGGGTGGTGGAAGAGGAAGAACCTGGGGTGGTGGAAGAGGATGGGGTTGGAGAGCATATTACGGCTATCCACCATATTATCCACCTACCTATTCGCCTTATGCCCAGCCTGCCCCAGCGGATGAGAAGGAGTTTCTCAAGGAGCAACTTACAG
>Ga0210051_1003550_pt1 | contig 15455 bp, 14 predicted proteins | sample CryGey092014_all_FD_185464 | JGI IMG/M metagenome (GOLD analysis project Ga0210051, IMG submission 185464) | Groundwater microbial communities from aquifer - Crystal Geyser CG23_combo_of_CG06-09_8/20/14_all (SPAdes) (version 2) | ecosystem: Environmental > Aquatic > Deep subsurface > Groundwater...
CCATAGACTCAATAAGAGGATTTATTATTATGATAATGATAATGTTGATTGTCAGCATGCTCGCAGCACTTATTGTTCTGCCGGCAATATATGCTATATGGATAAAGGAGAAAAGAGGGGTGGTGGTTGAATAAGAAGGTTAGGGTTTAGGAGTTTCGGAATTGCTGAGGCAATTCCTCACTCCTGCAAATTGTGAACAATTTGCAGAAGTTAGGGGACAGGGAAGGATGGTGATAAAAATGGTAGTAAATAGTTCGGATATAACACCAAAATGGAATGATATACGAACTGAGTTCGGATATAAGCCGTTAAGTGAAATCGTAGACTTCAGTGCAATATAATAAAAGAGGATGAAATAACACAGTGGTAGTAGGTATGAAAAAGAGCACTGTATATCTTGATAGTATAGACGGATTCGAATTTGAAAAATTATGTGAAAATATTTTTTCCACCCTAAATTATGGACGTATTGACCAAACACCCCATGTAGGTGATAAAGGAAGAGATCTAATCATCCACTCGAATAATGGGAAAATTCTAGTAGAATGTAAACATCACCCACGTAGTTCAATAGGAAGGCCTGTGATCCAAAAATTACATTCGGCGGTAATTTCCGAAGGGGCTATCAAAGGTATTGTAGTTACCACGGGGACTTTTTCTAAGGAGGCAATATCCCATGTAAGAGGTTTGAAACCTCCGATTGAATTAATAGACAGAGGTGTTTTATATGATCTTGCATTAAGGGCAGGTATAGAATTAGTAACTACATCTAAAAAAGGAACTGTTTATACTTTTCCCATAATAAATAACCAACTGTTAGAGAGTAATCTTGCAACATATTTAAACGGCTATATCATATCTAAACCTAAAAGAATCAAAGACTTAATTCAGATAACAAAAAGAAGTATTTGCCTAAAACCTATTTACTCATTAAAATATTCAATAAATGCGGAGTTTTCTACTACTGTCGGTGTCATCCATTCGGAACGTAGTAGTGGGGCACTATTTTTAGATGGAAGTTCTGGTAACATCCTTGATGAGAATATATCAAAATATTTCTTGAACACCCCTATGGATGAACTTTCAAATAAAGATATAGGTGATATACCTCTCATTCCATTTAGATTTCTCTCTGGAAGTGTTAAGGGAACTGCTATTGATTATATTATAAATAAACATACAAGGACGGTTTCATACAGTGGAAAAACAAGCCGGGTTTATAGGAAAGTTTGTGTACCCCAAAAGAAAGACATTTATATTTCGGATATTTCGCAGGTGTACCTTCCTGAGAACGACATTGTCTTTATTTTAAATGGAAGAAATAGGAATATTAAAATAGCCGATAACGGGACACCAAATTTCTATGTATATCAAGATGACGTTCATAAATGCGAAATTTGTGGAATCAACCTGAGAAGACAAGGTATGCTATGTAACGATTGCGGAGCTATTTGTCATAGCAAGAGTTTCTTTTCATCTCATAGTTTCTATTGCAAAAACTGTGGGAAAAGTATTTGCCGAAACTGTGCAAATTATTTTTGGAAATATCTAATCATTAGAACAACCGTCTGTAATGATTGCGCTGGACAGGAGATAAAAAATGGAAGGAAGATTAAGAAATACAAATCTATTAAATGAACAAAAAATGAAACAATTGCATAAAGAAATAGTCTTCAATGGCATTCTAAGAACGTGGGAAGAGACACTTTCGCCCACGACTCTTCGCAACCCTTTGGGTTGCTCGCCCTCGCTGTCGCTCGGGTCACTTAACATAGCGTATCTGCTACGTGCCTTCGGCACTCTGCCCAAATTCCTCGCTACGCTCGGAACTTCAGATACGCTCGGGACGTTATACGCAATCGGCTTACAGAAAAAGGATGGTTAAAATAAAAAAGTGAGGATTTGTCTTGGAAATTCCGACTACTTACTCCTTACTGCCCTATATCCCAGTTCAAAAGCCCTCATATTGACATCAACGTATTTTTTATGTACATTTTTTCTAATGGTTTCCTTTATCTTCTTTTTTGATAAAACTGAGAACTGGGAGAATGCGCCAATCATCACTGTGTTCATTGTTATTCCAGAACCAGCATGCTGCGCCAGTCTATTTGCATCAATTGTTAAAAGTTTTTCGCATCTTTTTTTTATTTCACTCAATATGTACTCCATTTTTGGATATTTTTCCTTTCCAAGACTGATAGGGAAGGGTATGATCGGATTTGTATTTATTATCACCGTTGTGTTTTCTGACATTTTGTTTGCAGCCCTGAGTGCCTCCGCAGGCTCAAAAGCAATGACAATGTCTGCCTCAGCATCAGCAATGAGTGGGGATGAAACGTTTCCTATTTTCACAGTGGAAACCACTACCCCTCCTCTTTGAGCCATACCATGTATCTCACTTGTGAGAACATTCATGTTGCTTTCAAGGGCTGCTTCACCAATAATCTTTGATGTAAACAGAATGCCCTGACCGCCAACACCAGCAATCACAATATTCTCGTGTTTAGTAGTTAGGGAATAGTAGTTAGGGGCTAGGGAATGTTTTGTCTTTACCCTTTTTCCCCTAACCCCTAATCCCTGATCCCTGACTACTTTCATTTTATCACCTCTATAGCTTTTGCAGGGCATATCTGCGCGCACACACCACATCCCACACAGAGCAAAGGATTTATATGAACCCCTTTGTCAACATAAAAGGCAGGGCAGCCAAATCTGTCTATGCAGATTCTGCATTCTTTGCATTTTAACTGATTAATCTGATATGTTTTTTTCTTTCCTTTTCTGATTTCAAGTAATGTGCATGTATGTCTTGCGATTAAAACAGAAACACCATCATATTCCAATGCCTTTCTGAATTCTGAAACTGTTTCCTTCACATTATACGGGTCAACAATTTCAATGAACTTTACACCTATGCCCCTGACTATATCTTCAATTTTTATGTTTGATGCAATGTTCCCCATACCTGTGATGCCTGTGCCAGGGTGAGGTTGATGACCTGTCATGGCAGTTGTCCTGTTGTCAAGTATTGTATAAACAAATTTATGATTGTTATAAACCGCATTTACTAATGCAGGTATGCCTGCATGAAAGAATGTTGAATCACCAAGGAATGCTATGATCTTTTGTTTTGTCGCCTTTGAAATTCCTCCTGCAGCACCTACACCGCCACCCATGCACACAAGCACATCTGCTGTGGACAGTGGCGGCTGAACACCCAGAGCATAGCATCCAATGTCAGTTGCATAAACTGCTTTGTCTTTTGATGCTATTTTTGCTGCATAAAACGTTGCTCTATGTGGGCATCCCGGGCAGAGAACAGGCGGTCGTGAAGGAACAACTATTTTTTCATTTTTTTTCTGAACTTTTTTTCCAAGGATTTTTGCTAAAGAGTCATAGACGATGTCTGGGTTGTACTCAAAGATGCGCGGAAAATCATGGGTGAGTTTACCATAGACATTTTTTCCACCAAGCGCTTTTATCAAAGTTTCAAGATAAGGCTCAAGTTCCTCAACAATAACAATTTTTTTAAATGAAGATATAAATTTTTCACACGTTTTTTTTGGAAGTGGATGCACAATGCCAAGTTTCAAAATTGATGCGTCTACACCAAGTTTTTTAACAGCATCAATTGTGTAATTGTATGAAACACCAGATGTTATTATGCCAATCTTTGGTTTTTTCCCAACCTTAATAATCCTGTTCAAACCAGATTTTTCTGATAGCTCCTCTGCTCTTTCCATCTGTTTCAGCAATCTAGGATGACCTATTCTTGCGCCTGCAGGAACATTAACAAATCTTACAGGGTCCTTTTCAAAAAATCCTTCCCTGTTATTTTTCACTATTTTTCCCAGTCTTACGTTTTCTCTAACATGACTTACCCTTGTTGTCATTCTCAAAAAAACAGGGAGTTCCAATGACTCTGATATTTCAAATGCTTTTTTTGTCATTTCCTTGGCTTCCTGGGGTGTTGAAGGCTCAAGCATGGGCAGGTTTGCAAGCATCGCATAATACCTTGAATCCTGCTCATTCTGTGATGAATAACATGAGGGGTCATCCGCAGTCACAATAACCATGCCACATTTTACACCAGAATAAGCCATGGTTACAAATGCATCAGAAGAAACATTTAGGCCAACATGCTTCATGCTGGCAATGGATCTTAAACCTGAGATGGATGCCCCAAATGCTGTTTCAACCGCAACCTTCTCATTAACAGAATACTCAAAATATATTCCTGCCTTTTTAGCAATTTTTGAAAAAGTGTCACCTATCTCTGATGCTGGCGTGCCTGGATATGTTGTTGCAACATTTACGCCAGACTCTAATGCACCCCTGACAACAGCCTCATTTCCAAGTAAAAGCAGCGTGCCTTTATTCCTTAGTATGTCCATAAAACTCCTCTTTCCTTAAAAGTAATTCCCATTCTTTGTCAACATTTTTCTGCATCTCATCAATACTTTTATCAGTCAGATGGCTGAATCTACCCTGCATCTTTATGTATTCTTTCACTGTTTTATTTTTTATTTTTTTATTAATTTTATAAACGCCGTTCTCCACCTCATAAAGCGGGTATATTCCAGAGTCAACAGCCACCTTGCTGATTTCAATGGTTTTTGCAGGGTCGTATTTCCAGCCCGTAGGGCAGGGTGCAAGCACCTGAATATATTTTGTTCCCTGAAAATCTTTTGCCTTTTTTACTTTTTTAATGAAATCCTCAGGATATGCTATGCACGCAGTAGCAGTGTATGGTATTTTATGTGCAACCATGATTTCAACCATGTTTTTCTTAGGGGCGGATTTGAATTTTTTTCCCGGTGTTGTTGTTGTCCGGGCACCGTATGGTGTTGCAGAGCTTCTTTGATTACCTGTGTTCATGTATGCCTCGTTGTCATAGCATATGTAAATAATGTTGTCCCCTCTTTCGGATGCCCCGCTCAACGCCTGTATTCCAATGTCAAATGTTCCTCCATCACCAGCCCATGCAAGCACAGTTGTTTTTTTGCCTTTTATTTTCATCGCTGCGCTAACACCTGATGCTGCAGATGCTGCTGTTTCAAACGCTGTGTGAAAAATAGGGATATTTAAACAGGAATATGGGAAAGGACCGTCAATAACAGACCAGCAGCAGGCAGGTATAACCGCTATTGTGTCCTTACCGAGTGCTTTTAACGCATATCTCATTGCAAGACTTCCTCCACATCCCTGACAGCTGAGATTTCCATGTCCCATGAGTTCTTCTTCAGGTATTGTTAATTTCATTTCAACCCCCCATCCAAGTAGTTAGGGGCAAGTAGATAGGGACTAGGAACCGTGTTTCCCCTGACCCCTAACTCCTGGCTACTAACTACTATCATTTCAACCCCCACCATATTATATCCTTTGGTTTTCCTTCAACCTTTTTAATCATTCCCTCAATATCTTTCATTGTTATGTCCCTTCCACCAAGTCCTGCTACAAAGCCATAGACTGGTATGTCTGTATCCTCATTATACAATGCAGATTTTATTTCTGAGAAAAATATACCTTCGTTACCGAATGAGATGTTTCTGTCAACAACAATGATTTTGTTCACATCCTCTGCCAATTTCCTCATTTCCTGTTTTGGAAATGGTCTGAAAACCCTCATCCTTGCAAGCCCAATTCTTTCACCATCATCTTTTAATTTGTCTATTACCTCTTTGCCTGTGGATGCAGTTGAGCCTGACATAACAAGCAATGTGTCAATATCCTCACATCTGTATTTTTCAATTAAACCGTATTTTCTTCCAAACATTTTTCCAAAGTCTTCACCAACAGATTCAATTTCAGATAATCCTTCATCCATTGCTGACTGTATTTTGTATCGTAACTCATAGTACCATTCAGGTGTTGTTAGCCCACCAAACGCATGGGTTTCAGAAGGGTCGAGTTTGTATCTTGGGTTGTATTTTGGTAAAAATTTATCAATTTTGTCTTGTTCATACATTTCAACAGGCTCGGATGTATGGGATAAAATAAATGCATCCAGGATAACCATGCCAGGCAAACCAATTTTTTCACAGATTTTGTATGCCTGAATAGTTGTGTCAAAAACCTCCTGATTGTTCTCACAGTAAAACTGAAGCCAGCCTGTATCCCTCTGAGACAGGCTATCATTCTGGTCAGTCCACACAGTCCATGGAGGTCCCATTGCCCTGTTTACATTTGCCATCACAATCGGCAGACGCGCGTTCGCAGCCCAGTGAAGCATCTCATGCATCAAAGCAAGACCCTGTGCAGACGTTGCAGTATATGCCCTGCATCCTGAAGCAGATGCGCCTATGCATGCAGCCATAGCAGAATGTTCAGACTCAACTTTTATGTACTCTGCATCCATCTCATTGTTTGCTACAAACTTTGCAATCCTCTCTACAACATCTGTCTGCGGTGTGATTGGATATGCTGCAACAATCTCTGCCCTGCAGACTTTTGCACCATAGCTTGCTGCATGATTACCTGTTATAACCTTTTTCATTCTTCCACCATCTCTATGCATTTCTTTGGGCATTCATTGGAGCATATTCCACATCCCTTGCAGTAATCATAATTTATTTTCGGCATATCATTCTCAATATCTATACTATTTTCAGGGCAGAATTTCCAGCAGATAAAGCATTTAATACACTTGTTTTCATCAAGAACAGGTTTGAACGTCCTCCATGAACCTGTTTTATTATGACTCATATCAGCCAATGACATTGCACATGGCGGCATGTCCTTGTTGGTTTTAAACATGATTGGGGCATGGTTTTTCATTACTAAAAAGATTGTTATTGATTTGTCCAAGTACTTTCGGACGTTACATATACAAAATATCCCCCTCCTCTTTCAACAGCAAAATCACTGATTTCTATGTTGATAGGATGTGTGATAAATCTTCCAAGTGTGGTATTCCAGTATGCAACGCTGGTGCAGTTGGTGATATTTTGTGCAAGCGCTTCAGCTGTGGTTGCTGTACTGTTAAACCTCCCTATGCTGTTCCAACCAACATTTAACTCTACTGTCGCTGTGGTTATGTTTGTGCCTGTTAGTGTAAGGGCTGAGGTTGTTTTTGTGTAAGCCATGTAACCTCTGCCTTGTTGTAGTGCGAAATTGTTTGTACCGGTGTTTTTAACATAAAACTCAACTTGTTGGGTACTGGAATTCCATTCCCCTATATGTGTGCAATTTGATACAGCATTTGCCAGGTCGCCTGCCCATTCATATACTGTGTTTAATGGCAGGGTGATAAAATTCCATCCAGAATTGAAATGCAGTGTGAAATATTGGTTGCTCACATTTACAGTAATGTGTTCCGCACTGCCTGTATTGCCGCTGTTGTCCGTGGCTGTTGCATCAATTGTATGCTCACCATCAGATTCAAGGGTTGTGTTCCATACACAGTTCCATGTTTTATCAAAGTGGACGTAGGTGCAAGATAACACTTGGGTTTTATCTATTGTTACGTTAACGTACTGGAGGTTGTATGTGTAATCATTTACTTTCACTCTTATTGTTATTTCACCATATACGGTTGTACTATTTGCAGGTTCTTGTATATAAAGCGTGGGTGGTGTGATATCTGTGGGTGTTGCGCTTGCCGATTTTTCTATGGTTGTGTTCTCATTGTTATCCTTGTCTACTGCGGTAACAGCAAAATAGTATGTTTGTCCATTTGTTAATCCTGTCACCTGATAGAAAGTGTTTGTCTGGTTATCTATTGATGTAATATTTGTCATGCCACTGACATTTGTTATCGTTGATGTATTTTGATATATTCTATATTCCTTAAAATCAACAGCATTGCTCGCATTCCATGTCAAGTTCACGCTTCCACCTAAGCCTGTATCTGTAGCGGTTAGGTTTTCAATGGGGTCTGGTGGCGTTGTATCCGCCCGAACCCCCTCTGTGCTGGTAGAATACGATAATGTCAAAATGGGTAACCTGAGAAGCAGTATGAGTAAAAATATTATGGTAATGGAAGCGCCCCTGCTTCTGTTTTTCCTGTGTTTACACATCATACCATACATCTATGTCTTCCCCTATATATACTTTTATTTCAACGGCATAGAACGTAGCTGTGCCCAAAAAACAGAAAAAATAAAAAATAGTTCGGAATTCTGCGCAATTCATGCAATTCCTCCTATTTTTATTGCACAACCGAAATATAACTTCTTGTGCAATAAAAAACTTACAGGTAGAACAGACTACTGGAGTCCCCATCAAACTGCATTGGTGCATCATCACCAGAGTAAGGATAGTTGTTCTTTGCCCAGTTGAAGTTTCCTTCCATATCAGTATGCCCAGAGCCGCTGTTCACAAGCCCTTTCTCCAGGAACCAGTATGTCCATGCACCATTTAAGTATGATGGCTCATCATATCCGTAACCATTTGGACCGCAGGTTGTTGTCATGTACCTGTTCGCACCGTTTGGGTCACTGCTCACTACTTCGTTCATTCCTCCGGAGCGGCAGCTGTCAAGGAATATGAATACTTTGCCAGTGTATCCAGAGAAGCTGGACTGCAGTTCTGTATCCTGGAAATTGCCGCTCGTTCCACTGCTTGTAGAGCCGTCATAGCAGTAGCATACAGAGCCGGTTCCAGACAAGCCCGCCTCAGAATATTTGCCGCCGTGTCCCGAGAATATGAACACAACTGTTCCTGTGGAGCCTGCCTGTGAAATTGCATCAGCAATTGCATTCTTTATGTTTGTTTCAGTTGCCTGAGAATTCGTCAAAAACGAGCTTATTGTGTAACTCTGCCCTTGCAGATAACCCTTCCAGTCATTAGCATCATTCACACAGTAGCTCAAATCGCTGATGTATTGATAATCATTTATGCCTACAATTACAGCATACTTACCACCACTGCTTCCGCCTGTTACTGTTGCCGTTAATGTGTAGCTACCACTGCCAGAATAAGAATGCGCCATGATGTAGTAGTATCCTGTTGATGGAGAGTTTATGGTTACTGTTTCATCAGCAGAGTTTGTGTATCCTCTTCCGTCGTAGCTGCTTGTTGTTGGTCTCTCATTGTATTTTACGTACAAGTCAAAATCACAGCCGCTGGAGGGTCCGTCAAGTACAACATCTAGTTTTGTGGAACCAGAAGGAACGTTAATCTTGTAGTAATCCACGTCTCCTGTTGCTGATAGTGACTCAGAATAAGCCACTCCGGATGTTAGTTCTATGTCTGAGCTTGTTGATGTTGTTGTGAATGTGTAATCAGATGATGTTGCTGTGTTGCCGCTGCTGTCAGCAGATTTTACTCTGTAATGATATGTTGTTCCTGCATTCAAGCCTGATAATGCTACAGAATGAGATGTCACATCATTTGGACCAGTTGCTGTTGAGCCATAAGATGTTGTTGTGCCGTATTCTACAACAGAGCTGCTTGCCTCATCTGTTGTCCATGTGATTGTTGCCCCAGAGGAGGTTATGGATGATGCTTGAACATTGCTTATTGTTGGTGGTGTTGTGTCCCCTCCTGTAAACACTACTTTATCTAACCATCCGCAGTCACTGCCTGAGCTCACACTCCCATCTTTTGTGTACTTCCATTGCAGTGTGTATGAGCCTGAACTTATACTGTAACTCTTCTGCTGCCAATCTACACTCCCGCTAATCTTAGTCTGCTCGGTGCTGTCTATATAGAATCTCAGGTAGTCATAATTGCTTTCGGACGAGACTTTCCAGTAGAATGTGAGTGTGCCTGCGCCTGTAACCGTAGTTTGAATGTATGTGTTCTGGCTGTGTGTTATCGTGCCGCTTTTTGCAGAACTCGTACCGTAATAGTATGTCGATGTATCTACTGCCCAGTTTGCATTTCCGCCTGTAGTCCAGGTTAGAGCAGTATTATCAACAGCATCACCCAAAGTTGTGCCTCCACCCCCACCTGTTACTGTTGCTTTTATGGTGTAGCTGCCTGAGCCTGAGTAGGAGTGGGGCATGATGTAGTAGTATCCTGTTGATGGAGAGTTTATGGTTACTGTTTCATCAGCAGAGTTTGTGTATCCTCTTCCGTCGTAGCTGCTTGTTGTTGGTCTCTCATTGTATTTTACGTACAAGTCAAAATCACAGCCGCTGCTAGGACCATCCAAAACAACATCAAGCTTCGTAGAACCACTCGGCACACTAATCTTATAATAATCCACATCACCTGTTGCTGACAAAGACTCAGAATAGGCAACACCCGATGTTAGTTCTATGTCGCCTGAACTTGCAGTTTCGTATTCCCTTTGGTCAACCTTGAAACCGTACTTTGTCACAGAGTAATCTGTTGTTAATCTTACCTTAACAGTATCACCATTAACCCACTCTGTCCAGAACGCACCTATTGTGCCTGTTTTCTTCCATATCTGAGTACCGTCCCCATTGTACAGGTACAGGAAATCATAGTTACTCTCCACATTTGTGTCAGAGGTAAAATGTATTCTTATCTTGCTTGCACCTGTTTTTGTTATCGTCCATGTATAATCGTAGTTGTTCGTGTAGGGATGTGCTGACTCTACGATATAATTTTCAACAGCCCTGGGATTTAATAGACTATTTGTATGTATTTTTGATGCCTGTGCTATTATACCACTTGGTGCCTGTGCTACTACACCAAATCCGCTTAACAAAAATATTCCAACCACGATCAGACTTAAAAATATTTTTGCTGTGTTTTTCATCTTTTCAACCCCGATACAGCATGGATTTAGCAATATTTAAATATTTCTACAATAGTGTATGTTTTTATGCAATTTTGGTAGGATTTCTACAACATTGATAAAAATGATAATGAAAAAACCACAGAATGATATCCAAAAACTTCTTAATAGAAAGTACTTCTAATAAATCCCAATAACTAACATATGGTAACGCTTTTTACACCATTCACCGCCTTAATTTTATGTATGGAATCACCAGGCATGGATGTTTGTGTGATAATAACAACATGGACAACAGGAGCATCTACATCCTCAACAATTACCTGCTTTATATTTACATTGGAATTCGCTATAAGTGCGACAATACTGGCAAGAATCCCTGGTTTGTCTGTTTCACTTCCTATGGCAACATCCAAAACACCCCACCCCAGGTCTGGTGCAATATCCTTTAAATGCGCGGTTGGTAAAAGTTTTGAGAATATCTGTTTGAGCCTCGGATTTCTTAGAATGGTAGTTACTGTTGCAGCCACCATCCTTCTATCTCCCTCCACCGCATCTGCTATCGCCTGGTCCGGTATTTTTATTTCCCCGCAGTAAATGCCGTCTGGTTTTACCTTTAGTCCGTACTCCATGAGCAGGTTTGCAATTTTTTCCTGCGCAGGATATCTTCTGAAATATTCAGAAACCCTTCCCCACATAAAGATTAATCTCCTTTTGAATATTTAACATTTAGGTTAACAATGCTTGTTTTTGTTCACCAAAAACAAATTTTAGAATCCGCTACCATACTCTGATTTCGCCCACTCTATGAGTTCTTCAAATGTTTTGAACTCCATTTCCCACTCCAATTTTTTTCACCTTATCCAAATAAAAAATAAATAAAAAAGAAAATTAGAAGACTAGTTCCCCGGTGTATCCGTCTGCTGATGTGCAGTCCATGTTGTATGTTGACTCTGATTTGTATTCTGCGTAATCAAATGCGCCTTCTGCTGTTGTGTACCCCTGTTTCTCCAACGCCTCCATGTAGTAGTATGTAAAAACACCGTTTGACATGGAACTGGTTCCATCATATGAGTAGCTGTTCGTGTTGGATGCCATTGCAACAAACCTTCCATTTGTTCCAAGACTTCTCATGTCCCCAATCTGGCATGCATCAAAACAGAAGAAAATCTTTGCGCTTGAGAATGTGCTGAACTTGTCAACAAACCATTTGTAGCTTACCTTATATAGGTCTGATGTAAGAATGCAAGAACCCAGTTTCCTCTCTATTATCCCATGCCCAGCGTAGCAGAATGCTACCTCATCGCCAGCGTTTTCAGCAGAATTAAGCCAGTCTATCTCGGATGCTATGTTGTTGTATGTTGCCTGACCATCAATTAATGTGTGTACAGTGTAGCCTTTTCCTTTCAGATAGTTTGCCCAGTCCCTGGCATCATCATCACAGTACTGCAGATCATACCTTGTGCCGTCATAGTTTGATATCCCTATTACAAGTGCTACCTTGTTTGTTGCAGGCTCACTGCCTCCACCGCCGCCATCACCGCCACCACCGCCTCCCGGTTTGCCCTTTTCACCACCAGCAGCCCTTACCCCTTCAGGCAGTTCACCTTTCACACCAACACTTATCTGCATTACAATCGGCATTAAAAAACACAATGCCACAAAAACGCAGAACCCCTTCAACACTGCTTTACTCAACCCATATCACCAAAACAGGAATAAGCTTAGGTGCATATAAAGTTTTCGGCAGGATTGTCTTTTTAACAGCATAGATGTACAAAAATGAGGAAGATTGTATAGTAGTTATGGGCTAAGGAATGACCTTTTCTTCTTTTTCCCTAACTCCCAATCCCTATCTACTAAACTTATTAATCCTGAAAACCATTCGGTTTTGGTGTTGTTATGCCAAAGAAATCAAAACTTGAGGAAAAACTGAGCATGAAGACAGAATCCGGATGGGTTAGGATGGAAAAAAAGGAAAAAGATATTTTCAGTTTTTGTAAAGGATACATGGATTTTCTGGGTAATGCAAAAACTGAAAGAGGGGTTGTTTCAGAAATCCTTAAAATCGCAGAAAAGAACAATTTTAGAAACATAAAAAGTATGAAAAAATTAAAACCCGGCATGAGGGTTTATGCTGTGAACAGGGAAAAAAACATTGCCTTAGCAGTCATTGGAAAAAAACCTGTTGAAAACGGGCTGAACATTGTTGTTTCACACATTGATTCACCGCGCCTTGACCTGAAACCAAATCCTTTGTATGAGGATAAGGATGCAGGGGTTGCATTGTTCAAAACCCATTACTACGGTGGTATTAGAAAATATCACTGGGTGAATACACCATTAGCGCTGCATGGCAAAATCATCAAAAGAAATGGTGAAGCCGTTAACATAAAAATCGGTGAAAATAGTGATGAGCCTGTTTTCATAATCCCTGATCTGCTGCCCCATCTTTCAAAAAACCTCCAGGATAAAAGAAAGCTCCCTGAAGGTATTAAGGGGGAGGAGCTGAATATTCTTGTTGGCAGCATGCCTGTGAAAGACAAGAATGTGAAAGAAAAAATAAAAATCGCAGTTCTTGAAAACCTCAACAAAAAATACGGGATCACAGAAGAGGATTTTGTGAGTGCAGAACTTGAAGCAGTACCTGCAACAACACCCAGAGAAATAGGTTTTGACAAAAGCATGATTGGTGCCTATGGTCAGGATGACAGAATCTGTGCGTACGCATCCCTCATGGCTATAAATGAAACAAAAACGCCTGAAAAAACAGGGACTGCGTTGTTTGTTGAAAAAGAGGAAATAGGGAGCGAGGGGAACACAAGCATGAAATCAATGTTCTTTGAAGAGTTTGTCTCCGAGCTTGTTAGGTTGACAGTTGATTACTCTGAGATAAAAGTAAGGAATGCGCTTTCTAATTCAAAGGCTCTTTCAGCTGATGTGAACTCAGCATTTGACCCAACATTCAAAGAGGTTTTTGAGGGCAGAAACGCATCAAAACTGGGATTCGGTATTGTGCTCACAAAATACACTGGTGCTAGGGGCAAAGCAGGTGCATCCGATGCATCAGCAGAATATGTTGGAAAAATAAGAAAACTTTTCAATGACAAAAAAATAGCATGGCAGACAGGTGAGCTTGGAAAGGTTGATGAAGGAGGAGGCGGAACAGTAGCAAAATATCTCGCAGAATACAACATGGATGTGCTTGACTGCGGTCCTCCAATACTTGCAATGCATGCGCCGTATGAGGTTTCATCCAAAGCGGATGTTTACTCTGCATATGAGGGGTATAAGGCGTTCTTTGGGAGTGAAGTTTAATCTTTGATGAAAGATTGGAATGAGGTTGAAGATTTATTTAAAAGCACAAAACTTTAAGTAACCTGAGGAGAATACAAATTTGATATGGCAACGCCACAACAACCTCATGTACCGACTGGCCCCTGTCCATATTATTATCCTATCAAGCCAAAGAAAAAAAAGACATGGATTAATGTTATTGTTGCAATTGTAATTGTTATTGTTTTGCTAGTCGCCGGTTTTGTTGGTTTGCTTGAGTTTGCATATTTTGGTTTAAGTTTCTGGACAGATGTCAGCTTTGAAAATGACTCTGGAGAAGAAATAAAGATAACCCCTATTGGTATAATTGAGGGGGGCGAAAAGATTGGACCAATATTTTCTATTAGAAAAGCATCACTTTTTAGCAAACCGGAAAAGAACACAAGATTCCACTTAGGCATAAATGATTCAATAAAAATAACATATGATTGGGACGATCAAAATCTCCAATTTGTTATAGTAGAATATCCAGATGAAGATATTAGAATATTGAAACTCGATGGAGAATTGTGGGAAAACATAACATATAAAAAATGTTGCTGTCCCCCTGCTCAGGACAACTACACTATACCCCTGCGCTCTGTGCTTCCTCTCTGCCCAGAAATATTAAAACCCGCCATCCATGGAGAGTATGTTCAGGTAACTGATGAACTCATCTCCATACTCACACATCTCTAAAAAACCAAAACGCAAACCGGGATGTGCGGGTCAGGATAAAACTGCCCAATTTTTCAAAACTCTCCAAGGCTTTTCTGTTCTGTTTTTTCCGGCTCTTTTACTTCCCCTTTTTCTTCTTTCCCGTAATCCTCAAACACGCTTATTTCCCCTTTTGGTCCCTGAGCCTTTTCTGCTTCATCCATCAGATGCCTTACCCTGGCGGAATCAGGTTTTTCATCCAGAAGATAACCTATTTCCTCATCCTCAAGGGCCAGTTTTGTCAGCATTCCTACAGCAAAATCCCTGTCGTTTTTGAAAAGATATCTGAACAGGAACAGGATATCCTCCCTTACAGTGGTTCTTGATGTGTGGCAGTGCCTTCCAATTTTTTGTAAAACAGAGTTTTGCACACTCCTCATGCTCTTTGTCCTGCTCATTTTTGAAAGCCATGAAGGAAACCTGTATCTTGTGAAACCATAGTATGATTTGTTTTTTGCAACTGAAACACCTGCTGTCATCAAATTGTTTGCATAACCCCATAAGCCGTAGTACTGTCTTTTCCTTATTCTTCCAAGGAAAACATCGGCCCTTGACAGTTTTTCATAAGCATTTTTTAAATCCTCAGCATCCCTGTATTCCAGCGGCAGATTTTCATCAAGCCACAAAATCAGGTAGTCGGGTGTTTCATCAAGGTTTAAAACAGCATTTCTTGATTTTTCTACATCCTTTGATTTAAATATATCAGACAAAGCCTTAAAAATCGTGGTTTTCAAATCCCTGTTTCCAAGTGTGACTGCGTCCTCTGCTGAAA